>JFJP01005551.1_pt1 | contig 17081 bp, 16 predicted proteins | sample 431651 | NCBI WGS metagenome assembly JFJP01 (sample SAMN02602958, study PRJNA72255) | Microbial mat metagenome, whole genome shotgun sequencing project. | biome: fresh water; feature: sink hole; material: water; isolation source: purple microbial (photo- and chemosynthetic) mats found in... | reverse complement strand
CAAGGACGGCGCAAGCGCCTACCGGTAAAACGCCATACCACAGCCGACCAAAAAGTCGTTAATTTGGCCGTCCTGCCTGGAGCAGTTTGGGGTGGCCATCAGGGTCTTGTGTTTTTGATTCAGCACGTCCTGCGATGGTGGTGCTTTGCATACCCATATCGAAGCACCTGATGCCGCACTCTCGCATCTGGCGCATGGTGTAATAAACGCGCCCGTGTTGGGTTTGATCCCGCTCCAGGCCGGTTGGTAGTGGGGGTAGGGTCATTTTGTTTTCTTCTTTGCAATTTTGTGTAAATATGGCAGCGGCAAAGTTGACCAATCAAAATCATCTTTGAAGTCTCCGCAGAAATGATCTCTTGGTGTCAGTGGGTGGCCTGCGCCAATTGGTGCGCTTATTGACTGCATACCGAGCATGGAATACCGCTGTTCGGCTGGCATAGGTGCATACCGCGTGCATTCTCCAGCAACGCTGTTTGCATAGCGCCACCAGTCACAGCCAGCGCAGCATGGGCCATGGTCCACATAAAAGCGGTCGATAATTTCTGATGCTTTATCAGTGGTGGTCATGGCACACGCCCCATGTTTTCCATGTCCTGAATGCCCTTCAGCAACTCAAACACCATCGTTCGTGTCATTTTGTTTTCTCCTTTGTCAGCTTGCGCTGATGCGACTGACCAGCATCAAAGCCTGTTTTCCAGGCACCCCCAAGCATCCACTCAAGATCAAAAGGCTTACGCCCTGCGCCTGATGAGGCACGAACGCTGTTGTGCTCGATCTACAAGACCGAGGCGGACTTGGTGCCGGACTACCAAAACAAGACTCTCACGGTGCGTCTGCATCATCTGGCGCAGCAGCGATCAGATGATGCAGCAGCCTTGCTGTGCGCCGAGCTCAATGAAACCCAGACGGTGATTCCAAGAACTGACTTGCGCATGGTTTTTGAATTCGGCAATACCAAAATCCCAGCCAAAGTGATCGTCGGGGCCGAAGTGGGAACATCGCAAAATCCTAGAGATCAGTTTGTCTGAGGCTACGCAAAACCCTCAAAACCCGAGGGCATTTCCCCAATGATGAAGCGGCAACCAAGTTGATTTGGCTGGCTCTGCGCAACATCACCAAGGACTGGGCGCGGGCAGCGCCGCACTGGAAGGCGGCGATGAATCAGTTTGCCATTCTTTACCAGGAGCGTTTTATCCAGGAGGCCAACCTGTCATGAGGCCAACGCCAGGCAACAAAATCGACGCAAGCCCCGATGGGTTAGTGCATGAGTACATGCACAACCGGGGGGCCTCCGGCGGCCTGGCAGGGGCCTATTTTTCAAATTTCCAAATTCAAATACCGAAAACCTTCGCTATCATTTACCCGCCCTGCACACAGAAATCCTGACACTCCCCCCAAGGCCGAATCATGCCCGGCTGGCGGCATTTGCTATCACATTATCCGCAAATCAACAGACATTTTCAAACCGGCAGCCACACAGCGTTGGCCGCGATGAAAAAACTGGCCTGGTAACACTGCCAAGCTGACTCTCAAGTGAGCCAATAGACAGTTGTCATGGCATCGGTTGGTCGAGCTGACCCCGCGCCCACCACTTTTTGCAAAAGCCAAGGCAAGTACATCAAAAAAAGTCTGCCATTTTTCAGCCAAATACAGTCAATGACGAGCCGGAAAACAGCGTTCGCTACCCACCCAACCATTCAAGAGACCAGGTACCCGCAACAAGGTTCTGCAACCAAAGTGCTGCAATCAGTGTTTTCGCATCGGTCACCGTTCCGTTGCGACACCATTCAAGCAATTGAGCTGGGGTAGCGGTGAATACATCCACCAGCTCACCTTCGTCCAAATCTTGCTCGCCAAGAGTCAAACCTCGTGCAAACCAAATATCAATCCGCTCAGTAGAATATGAAACAACCGGGTGCAAGGTGCCAGCAAATCCCCAGGAAGTTGCAAAATAACCGGTCTCTTCACGTAACTCGCGCTTTGCACAATCAAGTGACTCCTCACCGGGATCAACTTTCCCAGCTGGAAATTCAACCACCACCTGACCAACCGGATACCGAAACTGCCGCTCCATCACGAGTTGCCAGCCGCCATCGACATTTTCCACGATGGGGACAATCATGACCGCTCCTGGGTGACGCACGTACTCCCTAGATGCAGACCTACCATTGGGAAGCTCCACGGTGTCGCGAAACGCGTGCAGAAACTCCCCGCGAAACAACTCCGTGCTACCCGTCTTTATTTCGACCAAATGTTTCATAGAAGCTTTGAAACCGGAAAACAAAGATGTCCAAAAATTCTACCGACTAACTCGCCAACATCTTGTAAACAGCATCCGCACACAGAGCCATCAACCCCCCGGGCAGCAAGCCCAAAAACAAAAGCAGACCACCGTTGAGTGTCAGCACAGCACGCACATCCAGCGGTGCAGCGACAGCAGTGGCAGTAATTGGATCATCAAAATACATCACCTTGATAACGCGCAAATAATAGAACGCGCCAACTAACGACATCATGACTGCAAAAACTGCCACGGCTACGTGAGAGCCATCACCGGATGCAATCAATGCTTGCAAAACCGCCAATTTTGCATAAAAACCAACCATGGGAGGAATACCCGCCAGAGAAAAAAGGCACATTGCCATAATGCCAGCGTAAAAGGGACTGCGCTGATTCAGTCCGGAAAAATCCGATATTTCTTCGCTTTCGAATCCATGACGAGATAAAAGTAAAATGATGCCAAAGCTCGCAGTTGTTGTTAGGACATAGGAAATCACATAAAACATCGACGATCCGTAGGCGTTCCCTGCGGCCTCTGGATGACCATTCACAACCCCGGACATCATCCCAATCAAAACAAAACCCATGTGCGAGATCGTCGAAAAAGCCAGCATTCGTTTGATATTGGTCTGCGCGATGGCAGCGAAATTACCAATCGCCAGCGAAGCGACTGACAAGAACATTAGCATCTGTTGCCAGTCGAACGCGAGAGGAGACATGCCCTCCACCAACAAACGAATCACCACCGCAAAGGCGGCCAGCTTTGGTGCGCCACCGATCAACAAGGTGACCACAGTTGGTGCACCTTGATAAACATCGGGTATCCACATGTGAAATGGCACAACACCGAGCTTGAATGCCAAACCAGCCACGACAAACACCGTACCAAACACCAGCACCTCATGCTTGATATGTCCGGTCATGATGGCCTTGGAAACTTCATGAAGATCAAGGGAACCGGTTGCGCCATACAGCATCGAGATGCCATAAAGAAGAAACCCCGAGGCCAACGCCCCCAACACAAAGTATTTCATGGCAGCTTCGATGGCAACATCGTTATCCCGACGCAACGCCACCAAAGCGTAACTGGACAAAGTCAACAACTCGATCCCCATGTAGATCACCAGAAAGTTGTTTCCGGAAATCATGACAAACATGCCCAACAGAGAGAACAAACTAAGTGTGAACAACTCACCGCCACGCAGCATGTCCCGACCCGAAGCATAGGCCCGCCCGTAGATCAAGGTGACCATCACTGCCAAAGAAGCAAAACACTTCAGCCAGTTACCCAGGGAGTCACTGACGACCATGTTGCCGAATCCGTAAATGGTCTGGCCAACACTTGCATAACTTGCCTGCAGGGCGGCAACCGCGACTAAAGTGAACAGCGTCAAGATATAAGTGGGGGTTCGATTGGTATCCTTGACACCCAGATCAAACAGTGCAATCACGCAAGCCATGAGCAAAAGGAGCATCTCGGGATAAACCGCGACCAGACTTAGTTTGTCAATCATTTAAATCTCTTATCTCTAGGTGATCCGTGCAATGCAATCAATGCAACTTTGACAGCGCGACGTGTTTAAGCAACTCGGCAACCGAAACATCCATAACATCCGTGAACGGCTTGGGATACACCCCCATGTACAAAACTGCAATCGCCAGCAAGCTCAGGAAAAAGAATTCGCGTGAATTAATGTCGGCAAGCTTTTTGACATGATCATTCGCCACAGGGCCCAGATAGACACGCTTGAACATCCAGAGTGAGTAGGCCGCTCCAAAAATCAAAGCTGTGGCAGATGCCATTCCAACCCAGAAGTTAAACTTAACCGCACCCAAAATAACCATCCACTCGCCGACAAAACCGGCCGTTCCAGGCAATCCGCAATTAGCCATGAAAAACAACAAGGCAAATGCGGTGAACTTGGGCATCGTATTGATGACACCGCCATAGCTCGCAATCTCACGCGAATGCATCCGGTCATACAACACCCCAATGCCGAGAAACATGGCAGCGGAGACAAATCCGTGTGAAATCATCTGGACAATGCCACCGGCAACGCCGAGATCACTAAACACAAAAAAGCCCAGAGTAACAAAACCCATGTGCGCGATCGACGAATAAGCCACCAGTTTCTTCATGTCTTTCTGCACCATGGTGACCAGTCCAACATAGATCACGGCAGCCAACGAAAGACCAATCATCAAACCAGCCCATTCACGCGAAGCATCTGGCGTGACTGGCAAGGAAAACCTCAGGAAACCATAAGCACCCAACTTGAGCATGATGGCTGCAAGCACAGCCGAACCGCCCGTCGGAGCCTCGACGTGGACATCAGGTAACCAAGTGTGAACCGGCCACATGGGAACCTTGACTGCAAAAGCCGCCAAAAAGGCAAAAAACAGAAGCGTCTGCTCACTTTGACCGATTTTGAGTTTGTGCCAAACGACCAACTCAAAGCTTCCGCCAGAGATGTTATACAGATAAATCAGGGCAATCAGCATCAACAATGAGCCCAAAAGTGTATACAAGAAAAACTTGAAGGCCGCATAAATCTTGTTGGGTCCACCCCAAACACCAATGATCAGATACATCGGAATCAGTGTTGCCTCAAAAAACACGAAAAACAACAAGCCATCAATTGCGCAAAAAACGCCGATCATCAAACCGCTTAAAATCAAGAATGCCCCCATGTACTGATTTACACGGCTAGTGATTACTTCCCATCCAGCGATAACCACCACAAGATTAATGAATGCTGTAAGCAACACAAACCAAATGGAGATGCCATCAATCCCAAGGTGATAGTTGACATTAAAACGTTCGATCCACGGCGACATCTCACCAAACTGCATCGCTGCAGTCGTTACATCAAACTTGGTGTAAAGAGGCAAGGTAACCAACAAACTGACCAGAGCACCGATCAAAGCAATCCAGCGAACTGTCGGTGCCTGATCGTCACGCCCCAACGCAAGCAACACGACACCAAACAGAATTGGTGTCCAAATAGCCAGGCTCAACAAACCCATTTTTATATTTCTCCTATTTGAGCCAGACGAAATACGTCATCAAAACAAAAACACCAAGCACCATGGTCAAGGCATAGTCGTACAAGTACCCAGTCTGCACTTTGCGGATCACGCCAGAAACCCAACCAACAATGCGCCACGATCCATTCACGCACGCGCCATCAATCAAGGCTTGATCACCAACTTTCCATAAAGCCACGCCAAGTCCGCGTGCTCCACGAGCAAGAACATTCTCGTTAAACCAGTCCATGTAATACTTGTTTTCCAGCAAATTGAACAACGGTGTAACGCCTCGCTTGATGGCTGCTGGCAAGGCAGGATTGACCATGTACATGTAGTAGGCACAGACCACACCAGAGAGTGCCAGCCAGAATGGTGCAGCAGACAGGCCATGCACGGCCAACTGAACCGGGCCATGAAACTCTTCACGAAGAACTTCCAGTGCCTTGTGGATTTCGGAATCTATCAAGATTGAGTCTTTGAGAAAATCGCCAAAAAGCATCGGTCCAATTGTGATGTAGCCTATAACGACCGAAGGAATTGCCAGAAGGATCAACGGAACAGTCACCACCCAGGGCGACTCATTAGGCTTATGATGTGCATCATCTTGACCATGATCATGGCCGTGGTGGGTGTCCGGATTCTGATCAAAGCGCTCACGTCCATGAAATACCAAGAAGTACATCCGGAACGAATAAAAGGCGGTTACAAACACACCAGCCAACACAGCAAAATAAGCAAAACCTGAGGCCGGCAAGTGACTCGCATGGACGGCCATGATGATCTCGTCCTTGGAATAAAAACCGGAGAAAAACGGTGTGCCAATCAGCGCCAGTGAGCCTAGAAGTGAAGTCATCCAGGTAATGGGCATGTATTTGCGCAAGCCACCCATCCAGCGAATATCCTGATTGTGATGCACCCCCATGATGACTGAGCCGGCCGCCAAAAACAACAAAGCCTTGAAAAAGGCGTGCGTCATCAAATGAAACACGGCCACCGAGTAAGCGGACGCCCCCAGCGCAACCGTCATGTATCCGAGTTGTGACAAGGTTGAATAAGCCACAACCCGCTTGATGTCATTCTGGATAATACCCAAGAAGCCCATGAACAGCGCAGTGATAGCACCTATGACCAGAATGAAGTTGAGCGCGACATCACTCAATTCAAACAAGGGCGACATTCTTGCGACCATAAAAATACCCGCAGTCACCATGGTTGCGGCATGAATCAATGCCGAAATCGGTGTTGGACCTTCCATAGAGTCAGGCAACCAGACGTGCAGAGGAAACTGCGCCGATTTACCCATGGCTCCTATAAACAAACAGATGCATGCTACCGTGATGAGCATCCAGTCAGTACCCGGTAACATTAACTTGGATAGTTCGGCAGACCTAGCAAACACCTCGGTGTAATTGAGCGAACCCGCGTAAGCGGCCAGTAAGCCAATTCCCAGAATAAAGCCAAAATCACCAACCCGATTAACCAAGAAAGCTTTCATGTTGGCAAAAATTGCTGTCGGCTTATTGAACCAGAATCCAATCAGCAAATAGGAAACCAGTCCTACCGCTTCCCAACCAAAAAACAGCTGAAGCATGTTGTTGCTCATCACCAGCATCAACATGGAAAAGGTGAACAAAGAAATATAGGCGAAAAATCGGTTGTAACCTTCATCCTCTTCCATGTAGCCCACGGTGTAGATGTGAACCATCAGCGACACAAAACTGACGACACACATCATCATGGCAGTCAGTCCATCGACCAAAAAACCAATCTCCATTTTCAGGCCGCCAAGCACCATCCAGGTGTAAACGGTCTCATTGAAGCGCGCTCCCTCCGCAACACTCTTCAGGGTGGCAGCTGACAAAATGAACGCGATCAACACGCCCAATATAGCGAGCGTGTGGGACATGCGCCTGCCGATGAGATTGCCGCCAAACTTTGTCCCCCAAACACCGGCGGAAATGGCACCAATCAAAGGGGCCAGAGGAATGGCCAGAAGCGTTGTTAGAGAAAGGGCTTGACTCATTTTGACTAGCCTTTCAACGAATCAAGTTCGTCAACATTGATATTCGCCTTATTGCGAAATAGCAGAACCAGTATGGCCAGTCCAATCGCAGCCTCTGCCGCCGCCACAGTGAGAACAAAGAACACAAAAATCTGACCATTCAAGTCGCCTAGGTAGTAGGAAAAGGCAACAAAATTGGTATTGACAGCAAGCAACATAAGTTCAATCGCCATCATCAACACGATCAGATTTTTTCGGTTGAGGAAAATACCCACAACAGACAGCGCAAACAGAATGGCACCTAGTGACAAAAAATGGCCCAGTGACAGCGTCATGCCTTGCTCCCTGCAGATGGTGCTTGCGTTTCATTCGATTCCACTGCCGGCCGGGTAGCATCCAGTTTCACTACAGTCATCCGGTCGCTGGCTTTCACGTGCACCTGGTCAGCTGCATTGATTGCCTTGCTTTCCTTTCGGTGCCGTAACGTCAGGGCAATTGCAGCAATCATGGCCACCAGAAGAATCGCGGCAGCCACTTCCAATGGATACAAATATTCGGTATAGAGCAATTTGCCGAGCTCACGCGTGTTGGAAACACCGACCCCGGGTTTGGCAAGCGCACCGACCACATTCGGCTCTGTACTGACACGAAAGCCACCCATCAAAACTGCCGACATTTCCAGGCTGATAAAAATGCCCACCACGGCAGCCAGGGGAAAATGCTTCCAAAAGCCAACCCGCAAACTCTCAAGATTGACATCGAGCATCATCACCACAAAAAGGAACAGCACCATCACGGCACCGACATACACCAGCACCAGGGAAAGCGACAAAAATTCTGCCTTTAACAACATCCAGACCATAGAAGCCTGAAAGAAAGTCAGAACAAGATACAAAACAGCATAAACAGGATTACGCGCCGTGATGACACGAAACGCTGCAAACAACAACACAACTGAAAACAGGTAAAACAGACCGGTCGTGACACTCATGATTCAGATTCTTTCTTACGACGGATCAACGGTATTTGGCATCGGACAGCTTGTTGGCCGCAATTTCCGGCTCATATCGATCACCAATTGCCAACAACATTGCTTTAGTGAAGTAAAGATCGCCGCGTTGCTCACCGTGGTATTCCAGAATGTTGGTTTCCACTATCGAATCCACCGGGCAACTTTCCTCACAAAATCCACAAAAAATGCATTTGGTTAGATCAATGTCATAACGGGTTGTTCGTCGAGATCCATCTGTCCGAACGTCGGACTCGATGGTGATGGCCATGGCTGGGCAAACGGCTTCACAGAGCTTGCAGGCAATACAACGCTCTTCTCCGTTCTCATAACGACGCAAAGCGTGCAGACCGCGGAACCGCGGTGACAAAGGTGTCTTTTCTTCCGGATATTCCAGCGTAATCTTGCTTCGGAATGCATATTTACCGGTCAGGTGCATGCCTTTGAGTAGCTCAATCAAAAAGAAACTCGACAGAAAGTCCTTCAGTGAAAAAGCACCTTTACATGTGCTGTCAACAGGTTTTGAAGTTGGGGTAGACATAGACGGCTCTAATTACTTCCAAATGTTCCACGGGGTTTGCATCCAAGCACCAACGACCACCAACCAAACCAGGGTGACTGGTATGAAAATCTTCCAACCCAAACGCATAATTTGGTCATACCGAAAACGTGGAAATGTCACCCGAACCCAGATGAAAAGCGTCATCATGAAGAACGTTTTGAGGCCAAGCCATACCCAACCCGGTATCCAATTGAACAATACACTGTCAATTGGCGACAGCCAGCCACCCAAGAACATCGTCGCCGCAAGAATTGAGATGAGCCAGATACTGGCGTATTCAGCCATCTGGAACATGGCCCAGGACATCCCTGAATATTCCACCATATGTCCAGCGACAATTTCTGACTCCCCTTCAATCACGTCAAATGGAGTTCTATTGGTCTCTGCCAAACCAGACACAAAATACACGACAAAAATCGGTAATAACGGCAACCAGTTCCACGAGAGAAAGGACAGACCCATTTGCGCGAAATGGCCCTTACCCTGACCGACCACAATGTCCGACAGATTCAAACTCGCCGAAACCATCAACACAATCAACAGGCAAAAGCCCATCGCGATTTCATAACTCACCATTTGTGCCGAGGCACGCAATGCGCCTAAAAAAGCGTACTTGGAGTTCGAAGACCAGCCGGAAACGATGACTCCATAGATCTCCATCGAGGTAATCGCCATCAAAAACAAAAGTCCAGCGTTCAAATTCGCCGCCGCAACTTCCGGTCCAAACGGCACCACCACCCAGGCAGCAAGTGCCGGCGCGACCGTCAAGACTGGCCCCAGGTAAAAAAGAAACTTGTCAGACGCAGCCGGACGGACGATCTCTTTGGTCATGAGTTTCAGAGCGTCAGCAATCGGCTGCAACAGTCCCCAGGGCCCAACACGATTCGGGCCAAGTCGAATCTGAACCCAACCTAGCAATTTACGCTCCCACAAAGTGGCGTAGGTGACGGCCGTCAACACAAGCATCAAGACCAAAACGACTTTAACCAGTGCCCAAATTGTGGGCCAGACAATCCCAGACCACCATGGCGCAACGAAAAGCCCCTGTCCAAATGAAAAAATGGTCTCGATCATGCTGTAACCTCCAGAGTATCAGCGGACTTGGCATCCGCTGTTCTTTGCAACGAGGGAGATCGACGCACAATACTATCAAGTTGATAAATACTTGCCACACAGGGTTCGAGACGCGATGACTGCCCTTCCATGTCCCTGCCACAGACATTGCTAAGTCGACTGGCAGGAACCCACTCAAGCGGCCCGGCTTGTTCTGCTTGAAGATGCTGGAGCACATCTTGCGACGAATTAAAATCAAATCCCGGCAGGCCCAGCGTGCTCGCCAATGCTCGCAGCACCTTCCAAGCCGGTCGCGCCTCACCTAGCGGCTTGACCACCGCATGAAAACCCTGAAGCCGACCTTCAGCATTCACAAAGGTTCCGGAAGTCTCCGTAAACGGAGCTATCGGCAGCAGAACATCACTGATATCCAGATTAGCTTTGAATGGACTCAAGGTGACAAGCATCTCACACTGTTTCAATGCTGCTACGGCAGTTCGACCCGCTGCCGAATCAAACTGCGGCTCGTTATTCAGCAAGATTGTGGCTTTCAATGCTCCTTGCAACATCTGTCCGGCGTTTAATCCGCCCGAACCAGGCAACGCACCAACCCATTGCGCGCCGACGGTATTGGCAGCTTCTGTAAGGTAACCGACCAACGCGCCCGTCTGTGAGCCAATCCACATGGCTAATGCCAACAATTGACTGGCCTGTCCGTGATGCGCCGCAGCGTTGCCAAGCAGGACTGCTTTGCGCTCACCACTGAGCAGCGAATCTGCAATGGCACTAGCCACAGCAGTTTCTCGTCCATTTCGCGGAGCCGGCACATTCATCTTCAACGCGATAGCAGCAGCGATATCGGCCAATGCTTGCACCCAGTCTGATGCCGGTGCAAAGCAACGGTGCCTCAATGGCATGGCCCAATCCACTTGGTCTGCATTCAAGGCAGTTACGGCGCAACCACTGCGGGCAGCCTGACGAATGCGCTGAGCGAACAACGGATGATCCTTGCGAAGGTTGGAACCTACCACCAGCACACTTTGCAAATGCGACAAATCGGCAATGGACATTCCAAGATACCGCACGCCTTCCTGGTCCGTCTCAAACTCCGCGTGACGCAGACGGTAATCTATGTTTTGACTACCCAAGCCACGTACTACCGCACCAGCAAGATACAACTCCTCTAAAGTACTGTGTGGGCTGACAAGCGCACCGATAGACTTGGCACCATGCTCGGACTTGATACTTTGCAGACCATGCGCCACATATTCCAGCGCAGTTTTCCAGTCCACACTCTTCCACTCGCCACCCTGTTTAAGCATGGGTCCAGTCAGTCGCTCAGCGCTGTTCAATGCCTCATACGAGAAACGATCCCGGTCAGCGATCCAGCACTCGTTAACGGCTTCATTCTCCAACGGCACAACCCGCATTACCTTGTTATTCTTGACTTGGACAATCAAGTTGGCACCAGTGGAATCATGTGGACTGACCGACTTGCGCCGTGACAGCTCCCAAGTACGGGCACTGTAGCGAAACGGTTTACTGGTAAGTGCACCCACCGGACAAATATCGATCATGTTGCCCGACAGCTCTGAATCAACCGACTGACCCACGAAGGTCTCAATTTCCGCATGTTCGCCACGATGCGACATACCCAGTTCCATCACACCGGCAATTTCCTGACCAAAACGCACACAGCGGGTGCAGTGGATGCAACGGCTCATCTCCTCCATGGAAATCAGGGGGCCGACATTTTTGTGAAAAACAACCCGTTTTTCTTCCTCGTACCGTGAGGCCGTGCCACCATAGCCCACGGCCAAATCCTGAAGCTGGCATTCTCCACCCTGGTCACAAATCGGGCAATCCAAAGGATGATTGATCAACAGGAACTCCATCACCGACTGCTGAGCTTTGACAGCCTTCACAGTCGTCGTGTGAACCACCATCCCCTGCGTCACGGGTGTCGCACAGGCCGGCATCGGCTTGGGCATCTTTTCAACATCGACCAGACACATGCGACAGCTTGCCGCAATACTGAGTTTTTTGTGGTAGCAGAAGTGGGGAATATAGGTTCCTGCCTTTTCGGCGGCATGCATGATCATGCTGCCCTGAGCAATATCCACCTTCTTGCCGTCGAGTTCAATTTCAATCATCTTGGCACTCGCTCAAACGTAGGCTGGGACCATACAGGTCTTGTGCTCAACGTGGTATTCAAATTCAGGTCTGAAATGCTTCAACATAGCGCGGACCGGCATGGCCGCAGCGTCACCCAGTGCACAAATGGTACGACCTTGTATGTCGCCTGCCACGCTATCGAGCAAGTCCATGTCACTGGTTCGCCCCTGCCCGTTTTCAATCCGATCCACCACACGCCATAACCAGCCGGTACCCTCGCGGCAAGGCGTGCACTGACCGCAGGATTCATGCATGTAAAAATAACTCAGGCGTTGCAGGCTCTTGACCATACAACGGCTGTCATCCATCACGATCACTGCGCCGGAACCCAACATCGAGCCCGCCTTGGCAATTGAATCGTAATCCATCGTGCAGTCCATCATCAGCGACGCAGGCAATACCGGCGATGAAGATCCGCCAGGAATGACTGCCTTCAACTTGCGGCCTATCCGGACACCCCCAGCAAGCTCCAGCACCGTGGCGAAAGGTGTTCCCATCGGCACTTCAAAGTTGCCAGGGCGCTCGACATCACCACTGACGGAGTAAATCTTGGTACCACCGTTGTTGGGCTTTCCACACGCCAGGTAGGCGGCACCTCCGTTGCGGATGATCCAGGGCACTGCCGCAAACGTCTCGGTGTTGTTGATCGTCGTGGGCTTGCCATAGAGTCCAAAACTGGCGGGAAATGGTGGCTTGAACCGAGGTTGACCTTTCTTGCCCTCCAAGGACTCCAACAAGGCAGTTTCTTCGCCGCAGATATAAGCACCGAATCCATGCGCTGCGTGGAGCTCAAAACTGAAACTACTTCCTAAAATATTGTCACCCAAAAGGCCAGCTGCGCGCGCCTCTTCGAGCGCTACTTCAAACCGCTCGTAGGTTGAAAAAATCTCACCGTGAATGTAGTTGTACCCGACAGCTGTACCCATGGCGTAAGCCGCGATGGCCATGCCTTCAATCACAATGTGCGGATTAAATTCCAAAATCTCCCGATCCTTGCAAGTACCCGGCTCACCCTCATCAGAATTACAAACCAAATACTTATGACCGGGGAACTGTCGCGGCATGAAACTCCATTTCAAACCTGTCGGAAAACCCGCGCCACCGCGTCCACGCAAGGCCGACTCCTTGACGGTGGCAATCACTTGATCCTGGGTCATTCCAGCGCCGCCATCCTTTCCCAAAATCTTGCGCAGCGCCTGGTAGCCGCCCCGGCTTTGGTAGTCTTTCAGACGCCAGTTGGAACCATTGAGCTCAGCCAGAATCTGGGGTTCAATGTGCCGACCGTGAAAGCAGGTCTCTATCCCTGCAGAGCGAAACTGGTCGAGAATTTGCTGCGCCTTCATCATTGATCTCCCGCTGCTCGCAATCCGTCCACCAACTGATCGAGTTTCTCGGGGGTCATAAAACTACACATCGAACGGTCATTCACCAGCATCACCGGTGAATCCGCACAGGCCCCCAGGCACTCACTTTGCTGTAACGTGAACATGCCATCCGGTGTGGTTTGGCCCATGCAAACGCCCAGCTTCTTTTCCAAATACTGCAAGGTGTTGACACCATCACGCAACTGACATGGCAGGTTGGTGCAGACACTAAGTTTGTACTTGCCAACCGGTCGCTGGTTATACATGTTGTAAAAGGTGGTCACTTCATGCACAGCCATGACAGGCATGGCCAGATACTGGGCGACATCGCGCTCAGTCTCCTCACTGACATAACCCTGATCTTGTTGCGCAATGGACAAACAAGCCATCACAGCTGACTGCTTTTGATCCGCCGGGTATTTGGCAACTTCGCGGGCGAAGCGCGCTTTGGATTCTTCTGAAATCATCGGTCCACTTCCCCAAACACAATATCCATGGTGCCTATGATGGACACGGCATCCGCAATCATGTGCCCCTTGCCCATTTCATCGAGGGCGGCCAAATGCACAAAAGCCGGAGGACGAATTTTCATTCGGTAAGGTTTATTGGCACCATCGCTGACGATGTAGATGCCAAACTCACCCTTGGGATGCTCGATGGCTGAGTAGGTTTCCCCCTCAGGCACGCAAAACCCTTCGGTGAACAGCTTGAAGTGGTGAATCAGGTCTTCCATGTTGGATTTCATGGACTCCCGATCTGGCGGAGCGATCTTGCGGTTGTCCGTGATCACAGGACCCGGGTTGACCCGCAGCCAATCGACACATTGCTTGATGATGCGGTTGGACTGCTTCATCTCCTCCATGCGCACCAGATACCGGTCATAGGTATCACCTGTCTTGCCAACCGGAATATCGAAGTCAAGCCTGTTGTACACCTCATAAGGCTGCGACTTGCGCAAATCCCAGGCAAAGCCAGAGCCCCGCAACATCGGACCCGAAAACCCAAGATTCAAAGCGCGTTCGGGTGTTACCACCCCAATACCCACGGTGCGTTGTTTCCAGATACGGTTGTCCGTCAGGAGCGTATGGTACTCCCCAAGATAGTTCGGGAATCTCAGGGTGAAATCCGCAATGAAGTCAAGCAGACTTCCACCACGATTTCGATTCAGCCGCTCGGTAGACTTGGCGCTGCGAATCTTGCTGGGCGCATGACGTGGCATCGTGTCGGGCAAATCCCGGTAAACACCACCTGGCCGAAAGTACGCAGCATGCATTCGAGCGCCACTGACGGCTTCATAAATGTCCAACAAATCCTCGCGCTCACGAAAGGCGAACAACATCACAGTCATGGCACCGCAATCGATCGCATGCGCTCCAACCCACAACAGATGGTTCAGCAACCGTGTGATCTCGGCAAACATCACCCGGATGTACTGAGCTCGCAACGGCACGTCCAAATCGAGCATTTTTTCCAGCGCCAGGCAATAGGCTTGCTCGTTGCACATCATCGACATGTAGTCAAGCCGGTCCATGTAGGGCAGGGCCTGCAGGTAGGTCTTGCTCTCTGCCAGCTTTTCTGTCGCCCGATGCAACAAACCGATGTGCGGGTCTGCCCGTTGAATCACTTCGCCATCAAGTTCCAGCACCAAACGCAGCACACCGTGCGCCGCCGGGTGCTGCGGCCCGAAATTGAGTGTGTAGTTCTTTATTTCAGCCATAACTCAAACTGCCTTATGCAAGCCCCCATAGTTGTCCTCACGGACGATCCGCGGGGTAATTTCGCGGGGCTCAATCGTGACAGGCTGATACACCACACGCTTCTGCTCTGCGTCATAACGCATCTCGACATGACCGACCAATGGAAAATCCTTGCGGAACGGATGCCCGATAAAACCATAATCAGTCAAGATACGCCGCAGATCGTCGTGACCTTCAAAAACGATGCCATACAAATCAAAAGCCTCACGCTCAAACCAGTTGGCCGAACTCCAGACATCCATCACGCTTGACAATATCGGGGCATCGTCATCGGCAGCAAAAACCTTGACACGAACACGCTGATTCAGGCTGACTGACAGCAAATGAAGCACTGCACAAAAACGCAAACCATCCGGACTCCCGCTTGGGTATTCTGAATAGTCCACTCCACATAAATCCATCAGTTGCTCAAAACGACAAGCTGGACTGTCCCGCAGCGCGATAGCCGCTGAATGGTAGTTTTCTGCGGAAACAACAACCGTGACCTGCCCTAAATCAATTGAAATTCGCTGGATCATCGTCCCCAGCGCAGTTTCCACGGCGGCACGGATGTCCTCAGCGCGAATCGAGAATGTTGTCATGCTTGTCCCTCAGACCCGCGCGATAGTTTGCGTACGACGAATCTTGCGCTGCAACTGCAAAATTCCATAAATCAATGCCTCAGCGGTTGGCGGGCAACCTGGCACATAAACATCCACAGGAACAATTCGGTCACAACCACGCACCACAGAATAGCTGTAGTGGTAATAACCACCACCGTTGGCACACGAACCCATGCTGATGACCCACCGTGGCTCAGCCATCTGGTCGTAGACCTTACGAAACGCAGGTGCCATTTTATTGGTCAGCGTTCCGGCAACAATGATCAAATCCGACTGCCGCGGACTCGGGCGAAACACCTCTGCGCCAAAGCGGCTGATGTCATACCGCGCAGCCGCAGCGTGCATCATTTCAACCGCACAACAAGCCAAACCAAAGGTCATGGGCCACACTGAACCGGTCTTGGCCCAGTTCACCACGGCGTCGTAGCTCGTGGTGACAAAGCCCTCTTTGAGAATACCTTCAATCATTGCCTTACTCCCAATCCAGAGCGCCTTTGATCCACATGTACACAAAGCCAATCGTCAAAATGGTCACAATCTCCAACCCGACCAGATAACCGTACAGACCCAGTTCCTTGAGCGTCAGGGCCCATGGAAACAACAAGGCAGTTTCAAGGTCAAACAAAATAAACAAAATTGCAATCAGGTAATAACGCACATCAAATTTCATCCGCGCATCGCCAAATGCTTCGAAACCACATTCATAAGGGGAGTTTTTCGCGGGGTCGGGTCTGTTCGGCCCCAACACATATCCGATGACCTGTGGCATGACACCTGTTGCAATGCCAATCAGAATAAACAGAATAACTGGCAAATATTGATCTAGGTTCATCTTGCGAGAACTTGGTGCCGTCGGCGAGACTCGAACTCGCAAAGCTTTCGCCACTACCACCTCAAGATAGCGTGTCTACCAATTTCACCACGACGGCTTCTCTGATGATCCGAAAAGTCGATTGCCGCAATGGCCTTTTGACTGCACCGGACAGCTAAGAGTTTACCCTGAAATCTCTCTGATTCCCTGTGGGATTGACGAATCCGATGCGCAATTATTTGGCCGGAATCTGAGCCGCACCAGATGCCGCCAGGGCCGGCGCGACTGGCGCAGCCACCGGTGCAACCAGCGCGGCATTTTCCAGCACACTGCTGGAAGTCGCTGCCGGACGCACAGAGCCGAAATAGGCCAGCAATAACGTACTAACAAAAAACACTGTCGCCAACACGGCTGTGGTACGCGACAAGAAATTGGC
>JFJP01018669.1_pt1 | contig 17082 bp, 10 predicted proteins | sample 431651 | NCBI WGS metagenome assembly JFJP01 (sample SAMN02602958, study PRJNA72255) | Microbial mat metagenome, whole genome shotgun sequencing project. | biome: fresh water; feature: sink hole; material: water; isolation source: purple microbial (photo- and chemosynthetic) mats found in... | reverse complement strand
TGAGCCGCCCGAGAAGTCTAAGGATTTACGGCTGGAGAACCTGGTGTTCGATCAAATTGTACTGCCTTCTACGGCGACTCAGGAATAGGAGAAGATTGGAATACCATCCAACGGCTCGGCGGGGACTCCGCCGCCCTACCCAATACCCCGCCTTGCGTAAATCAAAAGGTAGGGCGCAGATCTCCGGGCAAGCCGCTCCTGGCACGCACCGAACCGTCCGTTTGCCGGTCTTGCTGATCGGGATGCTGTTTGGCGTTGCGTTTTCTGCGACTCCTGTATTTGCCTTGTTCGGTTCCAAGGCCGTTCCGATACCCGACTGGGTCAGCGTGGCCGCACATCCAGAGTATCCGTCGCCCCGTTATGTGCTGGGCGTCGGTCTGGCCAAGGCGACCAAGGATCAGGCAACGGACCGTCTCGCGGCCGATCAGAATGCCTTTGTCGAGATCATCCGTCAAATCTCGGCCGATGTCTCGTCCGCTATCACGATTGAAGCCATGGAGGTTCAGAACGGTCGTGTGAATTCCTACTGGGAGCGGGCATCGGCAGGTTCGAAGGTCCGCTCCTCCCTGAGTGTGAACGGGCTGACCGTCGTTGCGCGTCACTATGATCCCAAGGCCAAGCTCTACTACTCCCTTGGGGTGCTGGATCGCCGGGTTGCCGCTGATCCCTACCTGCGACAGCTTGAACAGCTCAAGTCGGAATATTTATCGCATCGGGCAACGGCCGCCCGGTTTGAGTCGCAAGGGCAGGCATTTCAAACGATCTTCAGTTTGCGTGATGCCTACCGGGCCGCTTGTCGTTATCAGGATGTGCTGCCGCCTCTGCAACTGGTGACGGGGCCGGCGCGGCAGGAACTGGGGATTGTGCCCGATCCCGAGGCCCCGTCCGTCCAAGACCCCCTTGACCGGCTTTCAGCGATACTCGCCGGTATCCGGCTACAGATCGAGAGTGGGGGCGGTCAGGCCTTTGTTCACAACCGACCTGTGTCTGCGCCGTTGTCCGTGAAGCTGACGACCGGCGGTGACCGTCTGGTGTCGGCAGAAGGTGTTTCGGTTGAGTTCCGCTTCCAGTCCGGGGCCGGTAGTCTTTTACCGATGACCAAAGCGACGGATAGTCTTGGGAAATCGTCAACCCTGGTCCAGAAGGTCAACCATCCGGCCGGGGAGACCTGCGCCATTTCGGCCAGCATCTATTTCCGGGATCTGCTGGATAACAGTGCCTACGCCGGGCCGTGGAATAGCCGGATTCCTGCAACACCGACCACTGTCATATTTGAACTGCCGAAGAAAATGGCACCACCGGGAACGGAAGTCCTTACGGTTGTCGCCAACAAGAGCAACCTGCCCGGTAATCCGGCGGCCACGCAGAGCCTGCTGGCGGCACAACTTGCCAAGGCGGGATTCATGCCCGCGTCGAATACAGAACCTGAACGCATCAATTCCAAGGCCACGCCGGAAGAGGTTCTTGCCCAGCTTTCCCCAAATGTGAACATCCTGGTTTTTGCCGAGATTACAGCGGATTCCGTCAACGATGCCATGGGCATGCGGGTTTGCAACCTGAGCGGCTCGCTGAAGGCGTTCCGCAAAAGCGATGCGAAACCGCTGGCCACATTATCGTTTGACCGTATTCGCGGGTTCGGCGTCCAGGATACCCAGGCGAGGGAGGATGCCTACAAGAAAGCAGGCGAAGCGTTGGCCACACAACTTATTGAAGAGCTGCTGGCGAGCTACGAATAAGGGTTTCGATGGTTAGCGCTGGGTGGATTGGGGCTGAGCGCAATCGGTTAAGAGGAAAGGGGATGGCGAAGATGATGAGATTCCGAGTGGGGAATGTTGCGATGGTTCTGATGGTTCCTGTGTTGATGAGCAGTTGCGCTTCCATGACCCAGTATGGAAAATTGCACCAGAGTGCGCAGGCGCATTACGTCAGGGGTGCCTTGGATGCGGCGGTGGCGGATGCGGCGCAATCGCTGCGGATCAATCCAAATTACGATCCGCCGAAACTGCTTCTGACCACTGCGTTTCCGAATGCGGTGAATGCTCATCTGGACAAGATTGACGCTGCCAAGCGCGGTGGCGAGCAATTCAAGTGGGATGAGGTCGTCGCCGCGTATGAGGCGATTGCAGAGCTGAACAAGCACATCAAGTTGCTACCTCCCCTGCTTTACAAGAAGGAACCGATAACCTTCGACATACGCGATTTTCCTGCTGAATTGGAAGATGCTCGCAATCAGGCTGCGGAAGCTCACTACCAAGAAGGAAAGCGTCTTTTCGGGAAAGAGGGGATTTCGAACCGGGATGCGGCTGCAGACCAGTTCAGCATCGCGATGAAATATGTCGCTGGATACAAGGATTCGGCCGAGCAGGCGGCAGAGGGCTATTATCAGGAGGGGTTGCGACTGAGCCAGGTTGATGACATCGAGACGCAGAAACAGGCTGCGAAGGCATTTAAGACGGTGCAGACGTTCGTGCGTGGGTACAAGGATGCCAGCAATCTGTACGATGTGTCGCGCAAGGCTGGCATCAAACGCATGGCGGTAATCCCGTTTGATGACAAGAGCGGTAAGGGGCGGCAATATGGCTCCGTGGCGGATGCCATCGTGGACGGTCTGGTCAGTGATGTCATGAATGATGGCGCAGCCACAGAGTTTCTTGAAATCGTATCACGAGATCAGTTGTCGCAAGTTGTTTCGGAGCAGAAACTGGCCTTGAGTGGACTGGTCGAGGTCGGCACTGCCGTTGAGGTGGGTGGCATTCTTGGTGTTCACGAGATGCTCACGGGGCAGATCACGCAGATCACCGTAACGCCAGAAAATACCGTCACCCGTACGGTGCGCGAGGCCGGGCAAGTTGTCGTAGGCTCGGAACGGTACCAGGATAAGGACGGAAAGATAAAAGAGCGTCCGGTCTGGGGTGATGCCGCTGCAACGGTGACTTTCTATAAACGCACAGCCAGTGCCTCGATTTCCGGTTCGTACAAGATCATCGACGTGAAGACTGCAAAATTGAAGGATACCCAGCAGTTCAGGAAGGACCACCTTTTTGAGTGCGAGTGGGCCACCTACTCAGGGGAGCAACGTGTACTGAGCAGAGAGTCCAAAATGATGATCGGCAGGGAAGAGCGCCATGCTCCGGTGGCTGAGGAAATGGTGTCGCTAGCCATGCGTGAATTCGTGGCAGAGTTGTCAAGGACGCTTAAGTCATACGCGAAATAGCGTGTGTGGCCATGCACAAGAAGAACCGTGGTGCGGGCGTCCCGCCTGCATACCGAATGGCAAGCTGGAAGCTCGCCCTACCCTTTGCGGCTTGCCTGGAGGTCTGAGTACCACCTTTTGCGCATCATGATGTCAAAGCATCTTGACATCACATCAGTTGGCTGCCACACTGGGATCATGAGAACGACACTAACCATTGATGACGATTTGCTTGCGGTGGCGCAAACATTGGCGCGCGACCGCTCGGTTTCTGTGGGTAGAGCACTATGCGATCTCGCCCGCCGAGGGCTGAACGCGACGGGCAGCCTGCGAACAAGGTCAAGCGCATCAGCGTTTCCCGTATTTGCTGTTGATCAGAACGCAAAACGCATCACGTTGGAAGATGTCCGCAAGGCAGAGGATGAATGGTAATGGTCGGCCTGCTTGATGTAAACATGTTAATCGCCTTGGCGTGGCCATCCCACATCCACCACCGCACTGCGCAGGCATGGTTCGCCCAGAATGAATCTGCCGGATGGGCCACCTGTCCACTCACGCAGTGCGCATTCGTCCGCATTTGCTCCAATCCGAAAATCATACCGGAGGCAGTCGCACCGAATGAGACCCTCGCGTTCTTGCGTGATGTCGTCAGGCTCAAAAGCCACGTATTCTGGCCTGATGATATTTCGATTCTGGATAACTCTGTGCCGGCAAGCCTCCTCATCGGGCACCGGCAGATTACCGATGCGTACTTACTGGGATTGGCCATCCATCATGAAGGTCGTCTCGTTACGCTCGACAGTGGCTTGGCTACCCTGCTTCCCCAGAGCAGCCCCCATGCCAAAGCCCTTCATATTGTACGATAAAACGTTAGCGACCTCAGTCCTTCCACGATTACGAAGTGGACAAGAACACGATATAATGCAATAACACTCGCGCGATGACGTATTGAAACGTGGCGACAGGGTTGAGGGTGAATACTGCACATGGACGGGAACGCTTTTATTGATGCTGACGGCTGCAAGGATGGCTCCTCCGGGGGGGCGTCGTCACGGGTGGCTTGTGCACATTGGCGCAGGTTGGCGCGTGCCCAGGCCCGCCGGGTGAATCTCGGCTGGTTGTCCTTGCACCTGGTGCCGCTGGCGGCGTTCGGCGGCATGGGATTGGCGCTGGGACTGCTGCCTGCCCGCCAATGGATGCTACTGCCGGGCTGGCTGGGGCTGGCCGCTTTTCCATTGTGGCTTCTGCTGGCCGCCGTGATCTCCATCCTGAGGGCTCGGAGGCATTTCATCGGCGAGGTGCAGGCCCTGGCGAGGCTGGATGCATCCTGTCACCTGCACAATCGCCTGAGCGCGGCGATGCAGGGGGTCGGGGACTGGCCCCCGCCGCCCGATCCGCCCCCACCCAGGCCGCGCTGGAATCCGGCGCGTACGCTGTTGCCACTGCTTGCCAGCCTGGCCGCGCTACTGCTCGCCGCCTTCCTCCCGCTCAAGGCCGCCACGCCCGTTGCTGAACCGCCGCCCCTGCGCGAGCTTTCCGCCTGGACGGCTGTGGATGCCTCGCTTGAACTGCTGCGCGAACAGGAAGCCGTCGAGCAGGAGGCGCTGGAGAAGGTCGACGCTCAGCTCGATGCCCTGCGTGCACAACCGCGCGAGAACTGGTACCGTCCCGGCTCGATGGAAGCCTCCGATCATCTGCGCGAGCAGGTCGGCCAGGCCGCCCGCGATCTCCAGCAAGCCTTGAATACCGCAGCCACCGCCCTGGCCACCGCCGCGAGCACGCAACTCGCCGCCCACGAACGCGATGCCCTGCTCGAGCAGCTTGGCCAGGCGCTCGACGCCTTGCAACAGGGGATGTTGCCGCTCGATGCCGCGACGCTTGCCGCCTTGAAGGAAATGGCTTGCCAGGACGGCATGAAGAGCATTGATCCCGCCGCGCTCAAGCAGTTGCTCGAACAACTCCGTGAGCAGGGCGAATGCCTCGGCGAATGCGCCTCGTTCTGCCGCACCCCCGGCAGCGGCAATCCGGCAGATGGCAAGCAGGGGAACGCGCTTGGCGAGGGACAGGCCAGCCTGGCGTCGGCCGAGTCTGGCGACGATGCCTCGGGCGGCGTCAGCCGCGACAACGCGGGCAACACCCCGATGTCCTTTCGGCCGCCCCAGGCCCCCCTTCAGGCAGGCAACCCCGAAGCCCTCGCCAACCGGGATTTGCGCCAGGCGGCGCTGGGCGATACGACCGGTGTCTCGACGGATCAGCATGCGGTTGACCGCGAGGCCTGGACGGGCGTGCAGGCCGGTGGCGGAGCCGCTGCCCACGCCGGGCAGGGGGGCGAAGCCGTCTGGCGCCTCCCGGTGATGCCTCATGAACGCACCCTTCTCAAAGCCTATTTCGAATAACCCCGCAGGAATGGAGAGACTCCCCGATGACAGCGCATCTCAGTGAACAGGAAATCGTCGCCTCGCAGGCCAGCCTCAACCGCCTGCGCGAGGTGCTCGGCCAGGTTCTTTTCGGCCAGGAATTGCTATTGGACATGACGATCACCGGCCTGCTCGCCCGTGGCCACATCCTCCTAGAGGGGTTGCCCGGGCTGGGCAAGACCGAATTGGTCAAGGCGCTCGGACAGGCGCTCGGGCTCGAGGCCCGGCGTATCCAGTTCACGCCGGATCTGCTGCCGGGCGACATCACCGGCAACCCCATGCTCCAGGAGCGCAACGGCACCCGCGAGTTCGTCTTCCAGCGTGGCCCGATCTTCGCCAACCTCGTGCTGGCCGACGAGATCAACCGCGCCTCGCCCAAGACGCAGTCCGCCCTGCTCGAGGCCATGGCGGAACGCCGCGTCACCTCCATGGGCGTGCGCCATGAACTGCCCGATCCATTTTTCGTGCTGGCCACGCAGAACCCGATCGAGCTCGAAGGCACCTACCCGCTGCCCGAGGCGCAGCTCGACCGTTTCCTCTTCAAGCTCAACATCAAGGCAGCCGGGGCCGACGTGCTCGAGCGTATCGTGCTCAAGCGACGCCTGGGAGACGAACTCGATACCCCTGCCGTGATGGACCTCGAGGGCTGGCGCGCCCTGACCGACCGGGTGCAGCGCGTCTACCTGCCCGAGGTGGTGGCCAACTACATCGCCCGGCTCGTGCATGCCACCCATCCGGGGCAGTCGCAGGCCGCCGTGCGCGTCAAGTACGGTGCCAGTCCGCGCGCCGCCATCGGCCTGGCTGCCGCCGTGCGCGCCCGTGCCCTGCTGCAGGGGCGCCTCAATGCCAGTTTCGAGGATGTTCAGGCCACTGCCGTCGCCGTCCTTCAGCACCGGCTGGTACTCGACTATCACGCCCGCCTCGAGGGCGATACCGGCGAGGGTGTCGTGCATGCCCTGCTAAAGGAAATCTCAACCCAGGGTGCCCCGCTGCCCGCTACGCTCAAGGAGCCCGCCTCATCATGAACGTATTTCCTGTGACCCCGGCTCGACAGGCGTCTCGCCCCAGCCTGCGGAACCTGCTTGGTTTCCTGGTAGGTCTGGCTGTTTTTAGCCTGCTCGCGCCGCCCTCCGTTCGCGCGGCGGCGGTGGTGACCAAGCTGTACACCGACCCGACTAGCAGGGTGACGATCGAGGTGGTGACGCCTTACGAGAAGTTGCCCTCTGTTGGTTATATGCCTGCCCGCATCCGCATCGGCAACCAGTCCGGGGCCACCCGCTCCTGGACGATCACCGCCGAAAGCAATGGACACTACAACCGCCAGCAGTCGCGCCGCTGGTCAGGCACCTTCACCGTCGAGCATCAGGCGCAATCCGAATTCGAGGTGTTCCTGCCGATGGCGACGCTGGAAGAGGGGCGCCATCAATCGCCCTCGCTGCGTCTACAGGCGGCAGGGTATGGCTGCATGGGTAGCCAGCAAGGGATATCGCACGCTCGCGGACACCGCAGTGGACGGGGTGGCTCGGGGGGCGTGCCCATCGACTTCTATCGCACCGTTTCCGATCAACTGGTCGCCGCCATCCCGTATTTCTCCACCAATGCCCTTCCGAATAGCGAGACCTTGGATGTGCGGCTGACCATGGCGGATGCCAGTGCCAACTACCGCGCCTATCACTCGGTGGATCAGCTCTGGATCACGGCGGCGGAATGGCGCGACCTTCCCCCTGCCAAGGCGCAGGCCCTGGCACAGTGGGTCCGGCTTGGCGGCGTACTGGTCATCTCCATGGCCGCCGGTGACTCCGCCGCCGATCTTGCCGCCCTCCCGCCCGGCGTGCTCTCCGGTTCGGCCGGCACAGGGTACGGGTTCGGGCATATCCAGCCGTTCCGTCTCGGCGATGGCCCGCTCGACGAGCAGCGCCTGACCGAACTGGAGGCCGGGGCCATTACACGCCAATCGCAGATTGCCGAGGCGCACCACGAAAAGATCTGGAAGCTGCGGGAAGCGATCGGCAACCTCGCCTATCCGGTCGCCCTGATCCTGATCTTCTCCATCGCCTTTGCCCTGCTGCTCGGGCCGGTCAACCTGATTATCGCCTTGCGGCGCCGCCGCCCGGCGCAGATGCTCTGGACGACCCCGGTCTTCTCACTCGCGGCTGGCATCCTGCTTTCGCTGGTCATCCTGCTCAAGGATGGCACCGGCGGGCACGGCCTGCGCATCACGCTGGCCTTCCTCGATCCAACCTCGCGCACGCTCTCCACCCTGCAGGAGCAGGTGTCGCTGACCGGTGTGTTGCTCGGCAACGGGTTCGCCCTGGATGCGGACACCTCGATCACGCCCCTCCGGACGGAAACCCGCGCGGATCAGCGCAGCCGCCTCTACCGTGAGACGGAGGGGTACCAGAGCGGGGACTGGTTCGGCAGTCGGTCGATCCAGGCGCAATGGCTCGAACGGGCACAACCCACCCGGCAGCGCATCGAGCTTGTCGCCGCTACCTCCCCGGATGCAGCCCCCACGTTGCAGTCCGCGGTCGGCAAGCCGTTGCACGATGTCTATTATCGCGATATGCAGGGGCATCTCTGGCACACGCCCGTGCTCAACACCGGCGAACGCAAGCCCCTTGAAAGGGTCACCCCCGATGCCTTCAGCGCATGGTGGCGCCCCCGTCGTGACACGGTGGGCTTTCGTATGCGCATGGCATTCGACCGCCTCGAAAGTCGCCGCGGCATGTTTTATGCCGATGTGCGCGAGGCGGATGATTTCACGATTGAAACCCTTTCCGCCATCCGCTGGCAGAACCGGGCCGTCATGCTTACTGGCCTGGTCGACATTCAAGGAGCACCATGAGCACAACCATCCGTGTGGCGGACATTTGCAAATCGTTCGGACCGGTGAAGGCCGTCAACCATCTGAGCTTCGAGGTGAACGCCGGCCAGGTTCTCGGCTTCATCGGGGCCAACGGCGCGGGCAAGACCACCGCCATGCGCATCATGTGCACCCTCGAACTGCCTGACGATGGATTTGTCGAGATCTGCGGTTGCAACGTCATGGAAAACCCGGCAGCGGCCCGCAGCCGCCTGGGCTGGATGCCTGATGCCTATGGGTCCTACAACGCCGTCAACGTCTGGGAGTATCTCGACTTCTTCGGCCGGGCCTACGGTTTCCGCGGAGCCGAGTTGAAGCGTCGCGTGGATGAAGTCATGGGCTTTACCGGGCTCGACGTGATTGCCGAACAGCCGGCTGCCAAGCTCTCCAAGGGCCAGAAGCAGCGCCTCTGCCTGGGGCGTACGCTGATTCCCGATCCCGAGGTCCTCGTCCTCGACGAGCCTGCCGCCGGTCTCGATCCCAAGGCGCGCATCGAGTTCAAGAACCTGGTACGCCTTCTGGCCGCCGATGGCAAGACGCTGTTCATCAGCTCGCACATCCTCAGCGAACTCGAGGAGATGTGCGACTCGCTCCTGTTCATCGATGCAGGATCGCTTGTGCATCACGGCTCGTCCGAGAATCTCAAGCATCGCGACGGGGCTCCCGTGCTGGTGCGTATCGGCATCGACGCCCCGCTCGACCCGCTGGTCGAGTGGGTTGCCCTCTACCCCGGGATCGAATGCTATGACCGTGCCCGGAACGGCAATCTGCGGATCCGCGTCGAGGAGGGATCCCCGGCGCAACTGGCGGCCATCCTGCGTGCCATCCTCCAGGCGGGCTTTCCGGTATGCGACTTCCACCGCGAGGATATCCGCCTCGAGGATGCCTTTGTGGACATGCTTTCAAAGACAGGAGCTCCCCATGCTAATTGACCTCTTCCCCCCCGTCCTGGTGAAAGAGATTCGCCAGGGGCTCAAGACCAAGGCCTTCGCGTTCACGCTGGTCGGCCAGCAGGCGCTGATGGTCATCACCATCCTCTTCTATCTCCTGGGCGTGCGGGATGGCAACGACATCGAGTTCGCCAACGGTCTCTTCTGGTTCTGCCTGGGGGTGCCGCTGATGGCGATAATGCCCGCCCGGGGCTTCCATGGTATCCACGAGGAACGTACCAGCCAGACGCTTGAACTGCTCTTCCTGACCCGCCTGAGTGCCCGCCAGATCGTGGTCGGCAAATGGATCGCCCTCTTCGTGCAGGTGTTGCTGATTGTCGTTGCCACACTCCCCTACATGGTGATCCGCTACTTCCTCGGCGGGATCGACATCTCGACCGACCTGGCCGCCACGGGCTGGCTCACCCTGGGCTCCGCCGTGCTCACCGCGCTGGCGATCGGCCTGTCCGCCGTCGAGAACAAGGCCATCCGCGTGCTGATCATGGTTGCCGCCGTCCTGTCAATCTTTCCCGCCTTCGGGTTCAGTATGTCAAGGGTCATGGTTCGTGCCTTCGGCGGGGGGGCTCCCATCAGCATGTCGTCGCCGGTGGCGTTCGTGCTGGGACTTATCGCCCTGAGTCTGCTCGGCGGGGCCTATGCGCTGTGCTTCGGGGCCTCGCTGATTTCCCCGCAGGCCGAGAACCACGCATTGCCCAAACGCCTGATCGGATTGCTGGGCATGGCCGCCATCACGATCCTGGCGGCGGTGTCCGGTCAGGATGAATACATGGCCTACCTCTTCCCGCTCGTTGTCCTGGTCGGTGCCGATGCGCTGACCGAGGAGCCGCCGCGCGTGCGGTCGGTCTATGCCCGGCGCGACGGCCGCCCCTGGCCGCTACCGCCCTTGTTCCGCCCCTTCCTTCCGGGCTGGCCTTCCGGGCTTGTCTATCTGTTCCTGATCACCCTGGCCAGTTGGGGGCTGCTGGCGGCGTACGTCTCGGATATCGACAATCCGGGGGCCACCATGCTGACCGTCGCGGCGGCGCTCCTGTATCCGCTGCCGGCCATCCTGCTGCTGGGGCGGCGCATCAAGCGCATCGGCCCCGCCTATATCCTGATCCAGGTCATCCATGCCATCCTCAGTGTGCTCGTCATGGCGGCCGAAGGGACGAATGCGGTCAAGGACGTCACGCTCGCCGGCCTGTTCCCGGGCGCCACTTTCGTTTTCACGTTGACCGAGGAGAACAACTGGGAACAAGCGGTGATCCTGCTGACGGCACTGACCTGTGCCGGACTGGTCGTCCTGCTGGTGAAAGCCCACGCTAACTGGGAAACCCTCCGCCCGCAATCCCCTGCGGAACCTTCCCGAGGCTGATGCGGTCGTTCCCGCCGCGCAGGTGGTTTGCGGCCTTGGCCTGGTCCAGTCCCTGGCGCAGGACCGCCTCGATGTTGGTCCCGATCCGTGCGTAGCCGAACGAGCGCGCGGCCAGGCGCAGGAGCTCGTCTTCCGGCAGGCTGACCTGCTGTGCCGTATGTGCCGTGAGCACCGCGATGATCTCCCGCATCGGAATCTCCGCCGGATTGTCGCGCCGGGGCATGGTGATTTCAGGCACGACCGGTAGGGGAGCGGGCACGGCGGGAGGCACCACCGGTGCCTTTGGTGCGCGGGTGCTGTTGACAGGAGGAGCGGGTGGCTCCGGGTGGCTCGCCAAGGCCGATTCAATGCCTTTCAGGACGCCTTGCGGATCGGTGATCCAGTCCATCGTCCAGACCTGGTGGAGTCTCCAGCCAAGCCGCCGTAGCGTTTCGCGCTGGACGATCTCCCGGTCGCGCGCGGTCTTCGCCCCGGCGTAGATCTCGCCGTCGCACAGGATGCCGAGAAGGTAGCGCGAAGGGTTGGCGGGGTCGACAATCGCCATGTCGACGCGGTACCGCGAGGTCCCGACGTGGGTATGCAGGGTGTGGCCGCGCTCGCGCAGTTTTTCGGCGATCAGGCGGGTGAGCGACGGGGTGTCCTGCCGGACGGCCGCAGGGACCGGTGGAACCGGCCGTTGCCGGGCATACTCGAGGAACCGCCGCAGCCCGACCACGCCCTCCGCGCTGGTGCGGTTGAGATCGATCGCCTCGGGCTGCAAGGTCGAGAACACGGTCATTTCCTGCCGGGCACGGGACACGGCCACATTCAGCCGCCGCTCTCCGCCCTTGCGGTTGAGAGGGCCGAAGTTCATGCTGACCCGGCCCTGCTCGTCCGGTCCGTAGCAGATCGAGAAGAGGATCACGTCGCGCTCGTCGCCCTGCACGTTTTCTAGGTTCTTGATAAAGATCGGCTCGGCACGCTCCAGGGCCACCAGTTCCAGGTCGGGACGGCGGACGAACAGTTCGCCCAGCAGATCCTCCACCAGGTCCTGCTGCACGGCGCTGAAGGTGACCACGCCGATGCTCTGCTCCCGCAGGACCGGATCGGACAGGCGGCGCTCGATATCGCCGACGATGGCATCCGCCTCGGCCCGGTTGGTGCGGCTCCTGCCCTTGTCGTAGTATCCCGGCACATGCACCAGCACCACCTTGGAGGCCAGGTGGTCCGGCGAGGGGAACGTGTAGAGTGCATTGTCGTAGTACTGCGCATTACTGAAGGCGATCAGGCTTTCGTGGCGGCTGCGGTAGTGCCAGAGCAGGTATTTCGAGGGCATGGTGAGGGCGAGACCGTCGTCGAGGATGCTGTCCATATCCTCCATATCGATATTCTCCTCATCGACCGACTGCGTGGCGAAGAAACTGGTGGGCGGCATTTGCTTGGGATCGCCCACGATGATGGCCACCTTGCCGCGCGCCAGGGTGCCGACGGCCTGGCTGGTGGGCATCTGCGAGGCCTCGTCGAAAATGACCAGGTCGAACAGGTCATCGACATCAAGGTACTGGGCGACAGACATCGGGCTCATCAGCATGCAGGGGCACATCCGGGGCAGGAGCGTGGGGATCTGGTCGAACAGCTTGCGGATGGGGGTGCCACGGGCACCGTTGCGGATGTTGCGCTGCAGGATCCCCACTTCGGAGTTCTGCGTGGCCTCGATGCTGAAGGCAGGGATGCTTGCGGCGAGCCGGGCGCACAGCTCCTGCCGGACGAGGTCCTCATACGAGGCAAGCGTGGCCTGGTACTTCCGGATCATCTTCCCGAACAGGTCCCCGTTGAACATGGCCAGGGCGGGGTCGCCGGCGATGATCGTGGTGATGGCCGCCTGGTAGAAGCTCTTGTCGAACGCCGCAGGCAGCAGGGCGGGGGAAATGGCCTGTGTCTTGTAGGTCTCGGCAACATGGCCGATCCCGAGCGAACGCAGGCGGTTGCGGGCTGCAATCCAGCGGCTCCAGTCCTTGAGAAGTCCCAGATGTTCCGCCCAGCCTTCGGCCTGGGCTTGAGCCTGCTCGAACACGGTGGATGAGGCCACCTCCAGGTCCAGGATCTTTTGCGCGGATTCGGTGGCGTGCCGCAAGGCGTCCGCCCAGGTGCCAAGGGCACTGATGCCGGCGCGGTAAAGGTCCCGGAACGTGCCGGTGCCCTCGGCGAGTTGTCTGGCAAGATGCGACTTGATGGCCGTGAGCTGCGTCACGTCGGCAACCAGCTCGCGGAGGGCGGCATGGATCTCGACCAGGCAGGTCAGAAGATGCCGCACATCCAGCGTGCCGGGATCCGTGGCGAGATGCTGGCGAATCTGCCTGCGGATGGCGCGCTGCCCGGACCAGCGGGGCAGGAACCACTGGGCGGCATGGACGTCCCACGCCGCCAGGAGCGTTCCGGCATCAAGGCCGAGCAACGAGGCCATCGGGGTGCAGGCGGGCATCGCCAGCACGCTGGCGAACAGGCGTTGCACAGGGGGCAGCAGGGAGGTGGAAACGGCTGGCGGAATCGGTATACCGGTGATTCGGGTGATCAGTTCGAGGTGTGGTTGCCGGGCCTGCAACTGGCTCCGCCATTCGGCGAGACTCGCCTCGGCGGCGGCCTGCACGGCTGCCGAATAATCGGCGATCCCGATGCCTTCGAGGGGGTGCCCATGCGGATGCCCGCAGGCACTGCCGATGTTGGACAGCGCTTCTACGGCGTCGCGCCATTCCCCCAGGGTGTCGGCGTCCATCCCGTCGAGCAGGTCGGGCGGGAAGACGAACGGCTGTTCGCCGCTGATACCCTGGTAGCGGGGGACGGCCTCGTACAGGGAAAACCCGAACGGATGGCGCTTGTGCAGGGCCTGCACGTAGGCGTTCAAGTCACTGCGCAAGGTGTAGATGCGCTTGGCCTCCTGCGCGAAATGCGCAGGGCTCTGCTGGCGGATCACTTCCGTGGTTTCCTTCAACTGCGCGATGACGGAGGATTTCTGAGCCTTGTTGGAATGCAGCTCCAGGCAGAACGGCCCCAGCCCGATCTTGCGCAGACGGTCCTCAACAACGGCCAGGGCCGCCATTTTCTCGGCCACGAAAAGTACCCTTTTCCCACGGTACAGCGCATTGGCGATGATGTTCGTGATGGTTTGCGACTTGCCGGTTCCGGGCGGGCCGTGCAGGATGAAGGAGCTGCCGTTGACCGCCTCGTAGACCGCTTCCAGTTGCGACGAATCGGCGGGCACGGGCAACAGGATATCCGCTGGCGAGGTGGTCCGGTCCAGTTCCCTGGCATCACAGGCGGATGGCGGTGGTTGCCATTCGAGCTTACCGCTCATCAGGCTGGCGACCGCCGGGTTGCGGGCCATCTTGGCGGCGTGGGCGTGGATGTCGTTCCACATGACGAACGTGTTGAACGAGAAAAGCCCCAGCATGGCGATCTCGTCCACATCCCAGCGCCGCTGGTTCTTGATGCCGTGACGGAGGATCGTATAGAGCTTGCGCACATCCACGCCGCGTTCGTCGCGGGGTAAAGGGTCGAGTCCGGGAATCGTCAGGTTGAAGTTCTGGCGCAGCATCTCCAGCAGGGTGATGTTCAGGAACGGTTCCTCATCGCGCGAGCGGATGACATAGCCCTTGGCGGAGGTTTTGCGGATGATCTCGATTGGCAGGAGCAGGATGGGGGCGTAGCGGGGGCGTTCGCTGCCGTCCGTCTCGAACCATTTCAGCAGGCCCAGGGCGATGTACAGCGTATTCGTTCCGCTTTCCTCAAGGGCCAGCCGGGAGGCCCGGTACAGGTGCGTGAGGGCGACCGGGAGCTGCACTTCGGGCAGGAAGGCGCGGAGGCGGTTCTGGGCCAGTTCGGATTTGACCAGCTCGATCATCGGATCGGACGGTGCCAGGGCGCGGTGCAGTCCGAACTCGTAGAGAGGGCTGTCCCAATCGGTGGGGCGGGGCAGGATCCGGAACTCCGCGCCGTCGGCTAGGGCATCCTCGACGTCGTGCAGATTGGCGGAGAGCAGTTGCAGGCTATTCTTGGTGATGCGGATATTGAGCAGGTTATTGCGCAGGCTCAGGTCCAGCAGCTTGCGCTCCCACATCATCTGCTTGGTGGGTGCAAGGGTATCGGCCTGTTGCGGCAGGTCATACGGCGTGACCGATTGCGGTGCCGCGGTCGGGGCATCCATCGCGGGCGCGTCCTGCGGGAGGATCCACCGGTCGCCCTCCTGGATCCGCTGGGGGATGGGCTGGATGCCTGCGAAGCGGCAGCGTTTGACATCGAGCGTGTAGAGAAAGGTGTCGGCATCGACAAGGTGCCGTTGCCCCTCCTTCACGGCGTTCTCGAAATCCGTTTTTCCTCCCTGGGTCAACGAGGTGGCTTCCAGCACGACGATCTCGTTGACTCCGTCGGCTGTCCGCTTCGAGAGGAATGAACCATCGTCCGTGATACTGTCCGGGAAGGTGTCGGGGATCAGCCAGCCGCCCGCGAAGGCGTGGTTTTCGATCAGGATGACCAGGGGATGGATACCGGCAGCCTCAAGGCAGGCGGCGTAAAGGAGCGAGAGCTCGATGCAGTTCCCGAGCTTGTTTTCCAGCACCTTGTCGGCGAGCCGGACGCGCTGCCCCGGAGCCCCGAAGCTCGCAGGGGTTGAGGCATAGGCGATATCCTGCTCCGCCAGGGCGGCATAGAGGGCCGCCATCTGCTGGCGCACACGGTTCGCCTGGCGGGATTGGTACTCGTCCAGGGCGGAGCGGCCGGTCCATGTCTCCATCCACTCCGCCGCCCGCCTGAGGATCGGGGCGATGGCCGGGTGGTTGGGGGTGACGAACGCCGCGAGCATTTCCGGCAGCACCCCGTTGCCGCACCACTGGTCGTAGGCCAGCACCTGGATCGGGAAGGTCTGCCGTGCCACCGGTTCGTTGTTTGTCGTGATCGTACTCCTGATGCTGCCCGCCATGCCTTCGGTCATCGGTGCCAGGACGTTGTGCTGGAGATTCAGCCGGGGCACGTCAAGTTCCCGCGACTCGTTCACGGCCAGATTGCCGACATCCACCTGCACCGGATCGGCAAAGGACGGTTCCGGGGTGAGCGTGAGGGCCACCCCGGCGAGATCGCGGCCGGTCCGGTTCAGGATCCGAAGCTGGCGGATGATCGGGACACGGTTTTGCTGCATCGCCAGGTTCACCGCTGGCAGGGTCTCCATCTCGATCATGATCCCGTGATCCGTTGGTGTGGTGTCCTGCATGATGTTTCTCTACGCATCCCACGTGGTACGGTCATTTTCTGTAGCTGGAACGTCTGGAACGGCCGCAAGCGCATCGGCAAATGCGATGGGATCAAAACGCGATGCCGCCTCGCGGAAGAAGTCCCGTGTTTCCTCTCGGACGATTTCGTTGGATATCGATGCCACGATGAAGTGATTGAGCGAAATGCCATCCTCACGAGAAAGCCGCTTAACCCGGCTATGCATATTATCCGACATTCTAACCTGCAATGTCTTCATTATCCCTCCTTATTGTGAATAGGAACTCATCGGGTCTGACAATATCAATACCGTATCCCTTGAGCTCCGACCGACGAAAGTCACGTATGTTATGCGTGATGATCGCATCCGCACCGAAATTGGCGGCACATTCAAAAACCATATTATCACCTTCATCCTTCAGATTCGGTCTCAGTCGATAATAAATCGGTACTTCTCTGGCAAAGTGCGCAATCGCCGAGAGAACGGCATCAACATGCCCTGCCGTCAACAACACCTCGCCTTTGGCGACGACAGACATCAGGCTGGCCTGATACTCCAGGAACAGTGGAACGGATATCCCGTACTGATATCTTCCATTGGGTATTTCCGCCAGGAGCGCAAAACTAGCTCCTCTCCGGCTTCGAACTGCCGCAACCCATACACAGGTATCAATAACAACCTTCATAGGTGCATATATAAACCTATTGCTGCGCCTTGTCAATACGACTCCAAAAGATGCTATCCGCAGAGTTGACTTGCTCCCGTTGATGGTTTTTGGCTATTTTATATTCGTTGGAGGTACTTGCAGAACCTCTCATGGAGCCCGCTTGAAGCCGGGCACCACGAGGGGTTTTGCAAGAGCCTCAGATGTTTATAAGTGATAGGTTCTGTCAACTTTTGACAGAACGTCGAAAGCGGGTGGGAGGTGGAAATGCGCGGCGTAGGGGTATTGATGGTGGCTATGGTGCTGGCTGCACCGATGGGGTTCTCGCAATCCGCATCGGCCGATTTCCAGTCCTGGAAGGCGGCGGAACGCGCCGTCATGGAGGCGGCGGGTCAGTCTTGC
>JFJP01027197.1_pt1 | contig 17083 bp, 15 predicted proteins | sample 431651 | NCBI WGS metagenome assembly JFJP01 (sample SAMN02602958, study PRJNA72255) | Microbial mat metagenome, whole genome shotgun sequencing project. | biome: fresh water; feature: sink hole; material: water; isolation source: purple microbial (photo- and chemosynthetic) mats found in... | reverse complement strand
TAAAAGCAAATTTAGATTAAATTTATTATTATTCTTCTTTATTTTTAAAAAATGAAAATTAAATATAAGGTTTATTGAGAATTTATTTTTCTTGTGCGAAAACAAAAATTATTTTATTTTTATTTTTTAAATTCGATTTTTTGAATTTGATTTCCAAAATAATCGAACATATCAATGGTGTGCGGTAAACTTAATCTTTCTTTTCTATGGAGAGAAATTACAATAAAATAATGAATAAAAATAAACAGATTGAAGATTATGGTGATTTTTTGAACAGAGGATGAAAGGTTCAACAAAGATATGCATAAATTATCAAAACTTTTTTTTTCAAAACCTGTTGATCTTGTTGTGAAATTAGAGTAAAATTTTTTTTTTTTTTTTTTTACGATTTAACAATAAAACTGAAATCTTTGATTTGCATTAACCAATTTTTATGAAACACTTCTTCAAAATTAATAATTTCGATTCCTTCATCATTCAACAAACTAAATTTTAATTTTCTTGAATAAATTATAAGAAAAAAAGATTATTAGAACCTAAAGCCAATCCGAAAAATTTTCAAGTATTTTTGATTTTTGATATTTTGCATAAAATAAAAAAATGGAAAATTCAAGTCACTAAAAGTAAAATTTAGTAAAATAAAATAAATAAAAGTGGACAGAGCAGTCACAAAAAAAAAAATCAAAGTTTTTAAATTTCAACATCCACTCGAAAAATAGTTGAATAATTTTTCAAAAAAATCATTGATATTGTGGAGTGAACTTTTTTTGCAGCTATATAAAAAACAATTAATTTCTATGAAATTCATAAAAAACGTTGAAGATGATAATGATAGGTGGAGTGACTTAAGATTTTTCCATTTTATAATTGAAAATAATTCATTGATTTTTCCTAGCATCAAATCGAAATTTTTTAAATCCTTTATGATAGTGACTTGCAGCTTATTTAAGTTTTCTGTAAAAAAATATGTGTTTTCCTCATTTTCTTTCAAAAACTAAATTAAAAAAATAATTAGGAAATAAAAATTTTTTAAAAAAAAATACATAACAAAAAAAATTCAGGAACTCCTTCTTACCATCAAAACACCCACTTTCAAAAAAGGATTCATTGATTATTTTAAACATGTAATTTAAAAGACTTATTTATATGAATGCAATAGTTCAAAAAACGAACGTCATTTTTGTCGAATGTTCGCAGAGCCAATTCCATTACATATTTACTGACAAAAGTTAGAGAATAGCATTCACTAGGATAGAAACCAAAACAAAGAGATTGAGGCTTTTCGTAAAAAAAGTCTTTTTTTAGAAATCCTAAATTCCGCAAAAAAATTATTGTTTTTGGTGAATCAAGAAAACACTCTATTGAGAAGTTGAAGACAGGTGAGATTTTTGATAATTTATATTTCAAATTGACTTTAAAACTAATTAAAAAAAAGGATAGTTGAAAGATTTGAATTTTCTTTACTTTTGAACAAATATATTCACAGAAGATTTAAATGATAATCCACTGATTACATTGTTTCTCCTTCCGTATTTTAATTCAAATTTTTTAAGTGAATCAGAAAAATTGCGAGTTATCAATTGCTGATGAACCTTTTCATCTTTATCCATTAATTTGAAATGTGTGGATGAGTTCACCATTTTTTCTTTTTCTATTTTCATGAAATTTGCTGATGAGTTAATAGTTTCCTCTTTTTCCTTTTTCAGGAGGTGCATAGACGAATTCATTGTTTCTCTTTTTCTTTTTTAATCAAATATTTGGCTGAATGTTAAATAAGAAAAATAGTTTTTCAGTCCATTTGAAGAATTTAACAATTTCATTTTTGCTTCTTTTCTTAAAAACACACATTGACAAATTAGAAGAAAAATTATTAATCGAATGTTGTTTGTAATATTTTTAAAACTTTTTTGTAGTTTTTAATTAAAAATTATTCTGTATTAAATTTCAAAAATCTATTTAAAAATCAATAAATTCATTATTATTTTCTTTCAAACTTTTCATTAAATCAACTTTATTTTCTTTAAATTTCCTGTCATGAATTTCGCTTTTAATTCTGAAATACCAGCCTCTTTGACTTTCCCCTCTTTTTCCTTCCTCTTCTCCTTCATCATTTCTCCTTCAAATCCAGGTGATTCAAATGCTTTTCTCTTCAAAGCTTTGTTTTGTTGTATTTTTTCTCCCTGTTTTTTCAATTTTTCATCGTTTTGCTTCTCATTTTTCTGATCCTTGGTCATGAAATACTCTCCTGTTTCCATCAAAATATCCTCTTTTCTGGGAATTTGAGGAGGAGGAAAAGGATCATAAGCTTTTTTGACAATAGGTTTACTTTTTTTCTTTTTAGCTTTCATATTCTTAAATTTTGGCAAAAATCGATCCCAGTTTTCATTTTTAAGTTTATCATCCTTACTTAGTTCTCTTTTGATCATAAGTTCTTTGATATTATATATTGGGTGTATATTAAACATGGTATCCTCAACAACTCTTCTCACAGTCTTCAAATTCCTGAAATCTCCAATACAAGAAACAGTATTCCCTTGAACTAAAATATAGCAATTAGTTAATAATTCCAAAGCTTTCAATGTAGCACCATTGGGACCTATCAATCTTTGTCGTCTTTTTACAAATTTCTCTTTGTTATTTGCCAATCCTCGAATCTTTATTATATCACAAAAGACTCCATCTTCCATTAATCTCAGAGCTTGTTCATATGGAACACTTCTAGCCAATAGTTTTATCACATCTCTTGATTTTATTATTGAATAAGGATCCCATGTTTTTCCACTTGTTTTCACTGTTAAAGAACCCTCAATTAAGTTCAATTCAGCTTTAATACCATAAGTTGAAAGAGCTTTTTTGACATTACCCCAGACTTCCTTGATGTATTTTTCTCGGTATTGGGGGAAAAGAGTGGCAAATGAACTTTCTTCCAATAAAGAACCTCCTGACATATCACCTTGATGGAAAGGGTCCATTTTCCATTTATCAATCGTCGGATCGGAATCCCAAGGTTTTGGCTTACGATATTTTGATTTTTTAGGCTGAGGATTTTCTTCTGGATTCATTTTTTTGTTGTTGAGATTTCAGAAAAACTTAATTATTTATGGATAAATAATTTAAATGATTTTTTTTTTCATTTCATTTGTATTAAAAAAAAATGCAAAAACAAAAAGCTCAAATAGAAAAAAATAACATTTATAATCTTTGGTTTTTTGTCTTTTTCCTTCTCTTTTAATACTTTTTATTGTATTGTAAAAAATATTTGACTTATTATTTTTTTTCTTTGAAATTACAAATGGAAGTTTCAACAATCACTCTTTTGAAAGAATCAGTGTTTATTTTAATTTTTTCCCCTACTTCCCCCATTCCTAATTCCCCTCTTTCCTTCAGGTTTATGATGATGAAGAAGATGCCAGACTGAGCAAAGTCACAAAAGCAATAAGCCAAATAACAACAATCTTACCCTTTACCAAACAAACCAGAATCTTATTATCAGACAGCGAATTTTTGAAATACCTTGTTTTAAACCTTCCAATACTCAAAGGCTCTTCAATTACAATGATAATTGATACAATGATTTATAATTTCCATTATGAGGATATATTTCAAAAGAACTTTTGCACTGCTATAGAATATGTGGCGAAAATCAAAGATTTTTTAGAAAACGAAGCTCCTCTTCTTGATGTTAGTATTAAAGAACATTATTTTCGAGCTTCAATGCTTAGACAAGACTTTTGTTTTGAGATCACAAAGAATAAACTATATTTAAAAGAGCGCAGTTTAAAGCATTTTAAAAATTTTATTCTCTATTTTATGGGAGAAGATAAGCCGAAAGTTCAGCATCTTCAAAAAGAAATTATTGAAATTTTGAAAACTTTTCTCAGATTTACCTATTCAGAACAAATTATCACAAAAGTCTCACAGCTTCTAGAAACTTTGAGAAATCATTGGAAAGAAAATTGGATAAATGGGAAATTAGATGTAGAAATTGAAGAACGTAAATAAAAAATCACAAAGAAAAGTTCTATTTTTTTCTTTAGTTATTGTGAGTAAATCGCGTGGCTTTTTAAAACAAGATGATATTATGATTTTAGATGAAGCAAGTCCGAAAGAAACTTCTTTTACTGATGAAGACTCTTCAAAATATATTCAAGATAACATTGAAGATCATGAGGAAGGTAAAAGTTTCAGGAAAAACAAAGAAAATGAAGAAGATGAAGATGTGAAAGCTTTCGATAATTTGATTGAAGTTGAAGAATGGATGATAGCAGGTTCATTTTTTTTGAGAAAATTATAAAAAGAAAAAAAATTCAAGAGAATGAAATCCCAAATATTAGCAAAAATATTTACATATCAGATTTTTTTAGAATCCCAGGGAATTTTGAATACTTCCTCAAATTTCTTTTTGAGCCTTTCCACATCAAATTAAACAAAACAGTTTGAAAAATTTCATTTTATTTTTTTGGTTAAAAAATTTTAATTAAAAAAAAATAGAGAATTTTTTAATTTATTTTTTTTATTTCAAGTGGGCAGTTAAATATCCATTCTTATCAAATCCAATCGATCCAGACCATCTCCAAACTTTTAAAACGAACCAGATTTTTCAATCCCATTCCCAAATCCGCAAAAAAGTCACCTCCCGATTCAACATCTACATTTTTCGCGCTTACAAAATAGTCGAAATACTGAGCGATTTTCGTAATTTCCGTTACATGTATTCCTGCTACCCCAATTCAATAGACAGTTTTTTTCTTTGTCTATATATCAATTTAAAAAGCGACTCTTTTCTCTGTGAAATGAACCATATAGCTCATCTTATTGAAGTTTTTCTCAAAAGAGATGCTGAAACAACATTAACTTGTTTATTTCAATACAATATATTGAAATTGCTGCTAGTTTTTCTTAATTTCCCAAAGGTTTTCAATCTTTTCATTACCATTCTGAATGTCATTGGTACCAAACCTCTGATTGAAGAAATGCATAGCTTAAAACTCGTAAAAATGCTGATCAGTACTGATTTTTTCCTTGATATTAGCGATGTAATTCTCATGGGAAAATGGAAAATTAAGTCTTTTCTTCCCAAAAATGTTTCTCAAGAAATTAATGTTCATTTTGATGTCAGTCAAATAAAAAATGTGGTCAATCTGGATTTTTATCCTTTATTTGAAGAATTAGCAGGGTTTTCTAATGATATTGATCGTTTAAAAGATCATATAATAGAGAAAAAAAAACAGAATCTTTTCAGAAACACAAGCAAAAAAATTCTTTCTGTTCAGAAAATGAATTTTTTGATGGGAGGTCAGAAATTCAATGAAAATGCCCTCTTAAAACATAAGAGATCTTTAGAAAAAACATTTTTAATGAAGCAACAATCAATAAAAAGCCCATTACTAGAAGCTTTAAACAAACTTCCTTTTATAAATGAAAAAAACAATACAGAAACTCCAAAACCCAAAAACCAAATCGTTCCTTCAAGAGCTTTTGAACAATTTCTGATTCGAAACAAAGATCCTGATCTTCAATATCTCGATTGGGAGAAATTCAGCAATCTTTATCCCAGTAGTACAGAACTCCTGCGTGAAAGCAGCTTGGATAAAATTTCTAAAAAACCTGAGTTTTCCATGAAAGAACTATTGGTAAAAGATTTCGAAAGCAGTTTATTGATAGAATTGATACATTTCCCCCTAAAAAGCTGTTTAGAAAGCCATAATAATGAGAAAATCGGGAATTTGATTGGTTTGCCGAAAAGATATTCCGATCTTCTTATAATTGGTCTTTTCAACAAAAAACCTGATTTCTTTAATAATTTATTCAAGGCTTTTCTTCTAAAAGCTAAATTAATTATGAAAGATTCGAATCCCAGCTCAATAAGAATAGGGGAAACTGTGAATTTAATATTAAGAGAATGCCAAAAACAATGGTTTGAAGGCTTTCAAAGTGAAATTTCTTTGAGCTGTCGCAAACATTTCATGTTTTTACAGAAAACGATTATGAATAGCTATACATGGCCTTTGGAAAATCAAATGACCATGATGAGGATATTGCTTATTGAACAATTGAATTTGATCATAAGAAATGAAGGGAATTTTGCGTTAGATGAAAGCTTAGAGGGTTTATGGGACACATTGATTAGATTCTTTCTCGAATATAAGTAACAAAATTTTTTATTTGAATTTTATTTATATTTTATAGAGAACAGAGCATCTTTCTAAGATATTTTCTAAATATTATTGAATTAGTGCTAAAATTGAGGCATCAAAGAGTTATCATAATAATATTTCTGAAGTTGAATTTATTGAATACCATTAATTGCGAAATCCTTAATGCGGTGAAAAATGAGGTGCTTGTCGAAGATCTTTCAATGGAAAACTTTTTCTTTGTTTGCAAATCTATGATTAGAACCCTTGAAGAAAACTTTCTCTCTGTGAATTTCCCTCTCAAATCACAAATTATATCACTAAATTGTTGGAAAATCCTTAAGAAAAAGTTTGGTTCGCCTCAAAAACCTGAAAATAACTCAATTGATTCCTCAGGAAAAACAGAAAAATTCCAAAGCTTTGGATTTAAAAAGCAATCAATTGATAAAAAACTGTTAGATAGTAATCTAAGAAGTAAGAAATCCTTAAGTTTTTTAAATGGAGATAATGATATTAATGACTCTGAAAAAAAGAACACTAGGTTAACAAAAAATTTTGGGAATATAACGAAATCTTCAACTATGCTTTTTCTTACAAGTCCGAAAATGAGAAATATGATTTCACAGAGGACCTATTTGCAGCAAGTGAAGGAAAGTAAACCAATGACTTCAAGTCATATCAAAAGCAAAACTTTGATATATAATTAGAAAGAATTTAATAAATAATTTTTTGTTTTTTTTATTATGAAGAACAAATATCAAATGGATTTCATCTTTAATTCTAGTCAAAATTAATTTTTTGTATTTATCATTAAAAAATCAATGGGAAACTTCCTATCCCTATGTTCTTTCTGCAACAAATCCTCCTCTCCGAATCATACAATGGTTCTAAAATTCACAGAGATGCAAGAACTTGAAGATCATGATCAATGGCTTAAGCATTTTCAAAGTCAATCCAAAGCTCTTCAAAAAAAGCATTTATGGGCTAAAAAGATCTCCTCAAAGCTTCGAAATTTCAAATGTCCATTAAATCGACAATATTATCTTTTAGCAGTTCTTTCAATATATAAATCCCATCAAATTCTTAATCAAAGTTCATTAAATCAAAGTCAAAGCGTTGAATTCGAAGATAACAAACAAAAAGTTTTCATGCCTTCATATGAAAATAATAGCTTTATTAGCACAATACCAAGAAAAAATGAAGATGGTGTTGGACTTTATAAAATGATAAGTTCTTTGATTGAAAAACATTTAAAGGAAAAAGAAAACAATCATTTAGGCTATTTACTGTCTGAATTTATTGAATGGTTCTATGAGAGCTATAAAAAAGTCCTTATTTTAGATAATAATACTAGGGGTCTTGAAAAAAAATCATTAGAAAAATTACATAAAACCTCAGTAGAGAACCTTCAGCAGTTTATTCGGGTATACACTGAAACACTTATGCTATATTACCAAATAAATATAATCTCTAATAATGGCAAACTTCAGGCTTTTTCTAAAGAAAATTTCATTAATTTTATCACATCTCTTTTGTTCTCCTATGATAAAATTTATCAAATAGTTTTTTTCATGCAAAAAGCTTTGGATCAAACATTCGAGGGGAAATTACAATTGATCTTAGGCCTTCGAAATTCCTTTGAAATCGGTGATTATCTTATCCCTAAAAAATTATGCATTTTCGCTGAATCTAAAAAAACTTTAAGAACAAAAAAATTCTCGAATGATATGACTTTCTTCAGTTTCTCAAGTGAATTTGAAACCCCTAATCGCACATTTTGTTATCAGGATAATTTCAAAAGACCTGCTGAATTTGAAAGCTTTCATTCATTCCAACAAGAAGATTTCTATCTGGAAAGATTCAATTCATTCGATGATATGAGCAATTCACAAATACGACGAAAACCTTTGAAGCTCGATAATGCTATTTTAAACTCAGAAGAAGCTATGGGTTCTTTACAAAATATGCCAATTTTTCATTACAAAAGAAAAAATCCCGTACAAAAAACTGAAAATTCCTCAAATGAAAATAAAGAAAGTCTTACAAAAAAGAATGTAGCTTTTATGACAAATGTCCCAAATAAAAAACCTTATTTAGAAGCGATAAAACTATTGGAGGAACTCTCTGAATTACGATCACCTGTACATAAAATGAAGAGAATTCTCATGGTTATATCACAAATTATGAAATCTATTAATTCCCTTTCAGAATCTATTGAATCAGATACTTTGGATCAAAAGTATTTGTTTTGCATATTGTTATATATTGTTGGACAAAGCCATTGTGTAGATCTTCATTCTCAGCTTAAAATTATTGAGAAATTCAGCACAAATAATGTTCTGGCCAGCGTCAGTGGATATTATTTCACACTTTTACAGCTCGTGGTAAAATTCGTGGAAGAATTAGATCACGGAGCCTTGTTGGGAGGAGAGAACAAAGATTATTTAAGAGATAGAATAGAAGAAATTCTGAGGGATTTAAAGCGAAATATTATATTATAAAGTATGAATAGTGGTTTTTTTCTAGTTTTAAAACATAATGTTTTTTTAAAAAAAAAAATTTGATAGATAATTTAGTTTGAAGAATATTAATTCTTTTAATCATCACAACAATTTTATTACATATTTTTCATATAATATATTGTTTACTGAAATATTTTAATTTGTTTTTTTTTTAAAAAAATCTGATTAAAATTAATATTTAAAAACAAAATATTTTAAATGTAAATAAATATATACAAAATAAAAATTTTTATATTTTAATTTTTTTATCTTGAGATATCTCAAAGTAAGAAGAAAAAACGATTCAAAATTACAAAAAAAATTAGGCATTAATTTTTATATCAATACATACAGTAATCTCTCGTTCATTAATTTTTGATAATCATTAAAGGAAACTTTGACATTTAATTTTTTTTTTTAATTTATTATTAATAAAAGAAAAAGAAAAAAACTAACTCTTCTATAAATTAAAATTAAGATCAATTTTTTGCTTCCCTATGTCTCTCACTGCTTCTTGTTTTTTTTGTTCGCTGATTTTGAAATATTCAATAATTTTCGCCACCTCAAAAAACTCATTTTTTCGAGCCAAATCTTCGGGAGTTCTTTGAGCCATATCCTTCCAATTAAAGTCTATCCCATTTTGTAGAAGAAATTCAGCCATAGCCTTCATTCCTCTTTTAGCAGCCCAATGCAAAGCATTTTGGTTCATCTACAAAATATAAAAAAAAATTTATTTTCTAATATTGTTTATATTTACATATGAATCAATACTATTGATGAATTTTTGAGATTTTTCCACATTCAATTCTTTCTTTTTTTGCTCAAAAACTAGAAATTTAACTGTTTCTAAATCTCCTTTCTTCACACATTGAAAGAACTCTCTTGTGTTTTCATATTTCTCACTTCCTTCTTGATTTAGAGCTTGTTTTAAATTCTCTAATTTCTGCTGTGACTCCTTTAAATCACTTCGTCCAAGATGATACAAATATTCCCATGATTTTTTATTTTTATCTTTTTTATCATTTCTCAATGTTTCAAAATTTAAACAATTGACTTCCGTATCATTTTTTATTATATTGGGATTTTTAGGAGTTTGATTAGGCCGAATACGAAAATTATCTTTAAAAGCCATTGTCAAATTTTTTGATCGAGTTGTTGGGGAATTTGAATTAAGTTTAAAAGATTCTTTTTTCTGAACATTATTGCCAAAAATTGAACCATGAATTTTCTGTCTTCGAATTTTCTCATATGGAGAAAAATCATCATTTTCATGCATAGAAAACAATGAGAATGGGGGGAGAACTAAATCAGTTCGAGATATCTCTCGATGATTCTCAAATAAATATCGAGTGAAATAATTGTTATATAATGAAACTTTCTCTCGAAATCCAAATAAGGCTGCTTCTCCGATTTGTGAATAGTGTTTCACATCTTCGCGAATCTGATTTTCAATGATATCGGCAATTTGTTGAGATTTATCTTCATAAACATTGGAAGACTTTTGGAGATTAGAAGTTGATTTTTGATGTGTTTTTTGAGGAATGTTGACTGATGCTGTGGTTGGGGAAATTAAATTTGGTTTTTTTTTTTTTTTTGAGGTGCTTAACCTATTGATAGAATAAGGATTTGTCGTTTTTTGCAGATTCTTGAGATCTTTATAAACTTTGAAATCATTAAAGATTTGGGGGATTTCTGAAATGGAATGGTTTTTTTTTTTTCTCATTAAATTTTTAAAAATTATTGTTTTTTTAAATTAAGTATTTTTTATTTTACAAAAAAATATTTGATGATTAAAGAAAAAGCAGTTCAAAGAATTTCAATTTTACATTTTTCCAAATGAAAATTCGCTAAAAGAAATAGATTAATAACAAAACACTCAATATTTTTCAAATTTTTGTTGAAAGGGGAGAGAAAAAATGAGGCTTTTTGCGAATATTAAATTATGAAAAGAATACTCATTAATTTTATTGTAAAAATTACATATATATATTTATTTATGCATCATCAATAAAATAATGTTTTCCTTGATAGATGACCTCACATTTATTTTCTGTCTTGGCCTTTCTAAATTTCTGTGTTTTAGGCTTAAAACTGCATTCTTTTACTTCCATTTTTTGAGATTTTTGGGAGTTTTGAATAATTTTTTGAGCTTTTATATCAAGAAATTTGGAATTTCGGTCCAGAAAATCGTTAAATCGCTTTGAGGGTTTATTCAAAGAATTGTTTTGAAGGATTTTTGTATTTTCAATTTGTTTTTGTTTCAAATAAGCTTCGAAATCGATCTTATCTTGAATTCTTACGAGAATTGAAGGGATTTTAGTGGAAAAACTTGCTTCGTTTTCTTCTTCTTTTATTGGTTTTTCATAGAGATTGATCATTTTCAAAATAATTTATTAATAATTTTTTAAGAAAATTTTTCAAAAAATTAATAAAATACAAAAACTTCAATAAAATAAACCTAATAAAATCCTTAATGGAAGAAGACTCTGACAAATTTATCATTGAATCCCTAAAATCCTATGCCTAGTACTTCAATGCCTCCTCTCTTTTCTTTTTATAATAAACTTTCAAAAAAAAATAGCCCGTTGAACAATAAATCAACTCTGGCAACATTAGGTGATGAACTTCTTTCAATCCTACTTGCATTTTTGCAACGAATGGATTTCGATCTTAAAAAATTCCATTTAAAAGATTCCTCTCAAAAGTTCAGAATCGCTACCAAAATCGTCGATGAATTAAATGTAAAATAAATGTTCTAATAAAGGCCTTTTCTTTTCGCCTTTTCACTTTTCAACCTAAAAACCCAATTCCCCATCATTTTCTTTTTATTAACTCTTTTTTATAAAGCCCAATATTAAAAAAATTATTTAGAAAACTTATGGATTTCGAACAGATTGCAATGCTTTAATGAATCCTTCTCTTAGTGAAATAAGGAAAATCCTTGTTTTCATCGTAAGTAAAGAAGCCAATAACGCGGAAGAGGAAGACTCTAAATACCAATCCCTCAGCGATAAAATTCAAGATTCAAAAGAAAAATCTCGTCAAGGCAAGATTAAAGCTTTTCTTAAAGAAGAATGGCTGCATCCTTTGATTTCAAGCCGAAGGTTCAATAACTTCCGAACTCTTGATAATCTTGTGGATCTTTTGCATCCTGAACGTTTTCGTTCTCATTTGATTCTTGAGGGTTATGAAGGTGGAATACGTAAAAACGTAGGAATTTTCGGTTCAATGAGCAGAAAAATCCTTTTGCTGGAAGCTGCAAAGAAACGTGATGAACAAACAAGTCTTGATGATAAATTGTTCATTACAAGACGCCGAAAGCCAAAAGAAAAGGAATTAAGAGATTTAGAGAATATTTTAGAAGGCAATGAAGAAGAATGGCAGAATTTGAAGAATCTCAATAAAACGGCAAAAATGCTAAAAAAAAAAAGAAAAGAACAAGAACAAGAACTTCAACAAGAACAAGAAATAATAGAAAATATGATCCCAGCACAAACCATGTTTAATCTGGAGCTTATTTATAAAGAAGAGACTGCTGTTCCGTTGATGGGAACAGGAGGACAGGAAACAGGAGCGATTCAAAAAGGAGAAAAAACATTTGAAGGCGAGGATTTGGGGGAAACAGTTTCTGGAAAAACAGCAGAAATTTCAAATATTTCATCAGGAAATGAGGTTTTAAACAAATTGAGAAATTTAGAAACTGATATTGAAACGATAAAAATTGTAGTGATTTTAAAAAAGTATAAAATAAATTCGTTTTTATTAGAAAAATAAAGAAGAATTAGAGGGTTTGAGAACGAAATTAGATGATCAAGATAAAAAAATTGAAAAATTAGATCTGAAGAAGCAGTTTTATGAAGAAGATAATACAAGAATTGAAGAAGAAATGCAAAAATTGAGAGAATTTTATCGAGATCTTCAAAAAAAAGCTGAAAATCTTCATAATTTCTTAAAAAATCTTGAAATTCAAGAGAAGGGTGAAAAGGACCTCGAATCAGAGAATCGCGATTTGGAGAAAGAAATTGAACAGATAGAAACAGAATGGGAAACTCATCGAGAAGGCATGCGAAAAGCTATTCACGATTTCGAAGAGCAAGTGGAGAATAAAAGAGAAAAATTCAATCAAATTCGTGATAAGTTGAAACAATATGATGAGGACTATGAGAAATTATGCAATGATATTCGAAGCAATCAAACCCAAGTCGAAAGCTTACAAACAGAATTTTCGAAGACACAAAAAGATGTGAATAGATTACTATATATAAAGAAAATCAATGATATCAATGCCAATTTTAAGAAACAAAAGAATGATTTTGGCAAAATTAATGTAGAACTTAAGGAATTAGAAACTTCCATTGAGTTTTATCAACAAAGCTTACAAAGACAATTCACAGAAATAGAGAATATGATGATGATGGATTTCAAGAAATCTGAAAAAACCACTCAACAAATACAAAAGATGTATCAGGATTATAAACTTGTCATTGAAACCACCATTAAGAATTTATTGGAACAGGGAAGGAAAAAATTGGAATCGAAACAATTAGAAGTGAAAATTGATGTTTTAAACACCAAGAATTATAAAGGAAATCTTGAAAAAATGCAGTTGGATTTACAGGAGATCAAAAAGGAAAATGATGCACTTTATAAAAAATTGAAATGAAATTTGGATAATTTAAAACAGTTTTCATAAAAACAAAAAGTCAATTAATGAGAAAGAAAAAAAAAATTGATTTTTTACGGTAAATAGTTTTTGTTAAGAAATTTCTTTTGACATTTCACTTAATTTCAAAATATATGAAATGAAATTCCTGATTTTTTCAGAAAGAAAAAAATTCATAATTTTTTCACAATTTAAATTTTATATTTCTTGCGAAGCAATTTGTCAGCCAAATTCAAATTAATCATTTTACTACTTTTAATTGTTAAAGGTTTTGCAAAATTTTAAGGTTTTTGTTAAAATTTGAAAAAATTAAAAAGTTGAACTTTAATTGCTAAAGAAAAGAGTTTCGCCTCTTAAATTTTCAAAATATCTTTTTTTTCAAGGCTCCCAAACTCATAAAAAGAAATAAAAACTTACATTAAAATATATAAAAATAAGTAAATAATGATAATGAAAAGAAAAGCAAGTCACGACCAAACATTTTAAAAATAATTCTGCTTCTTTGAAAATGGCTTAGAGATTTTCCCATTTGCTTTTTTTGAAAAAGCAAGAAAAACCGCAAAACCAACCTGACTCATCAGAAGCATCGATATTATATTCTTTATAGCTCTCAACAATATGAATCTCCCTCAAGGGCTTTCTGAAGTGAGTTTTTTTTTTATCTTCTGAGATTTGTGATTTTTTGGCGTTTCTTCTAAATTTTGTTGGCTTTAAAATCGGTTTTTGCGAAGAAGTCATTGTAAGACATTCAAATTCATCGATATTATATGCAAATGTTTTTGATGTTGTTTGAGTGTCTTCATCTTCTTGGTCAATTTTCTTTGGATTCCTGCAATCTTTTTGAAATGAGCTGAGAGTTTGGTGAATTTTTGAATAGCTTTTATGAGACATGACTGGAATAAAATTTTTTTGAGTTGCTTTGTTTTCTTATTTTTTTTAATTGATTATCTAAAAACTTGAAATTTCAAGATATTTATAAAAAACAATTATATTAAGACAAGGTTTTCGCTAATTTTTTGTTGGAATGATTTTTTTTTTTTTTAAATTAAAGTAAATTGAACTTGATTTCATTTAACAAATTATTCCTTGCTTGTACATTTCCTCTATATGACCATTATAATATTTCTGAGCTTCATTTCTTTTCATCTTAAAGGTAGTCGTCAGTAAATCTTTTGTTGAAAATGGATTTTTCTCCAAAAAAACATTTCTAATGAGTTCTAAATTGGTGAACTGTTTGCTTTTCCCAGAAACTTTCAAATCTTCAAGCATCATAAGTTTAATCTCTTTGTTATTCAAAAGTTCGTCTTCATTGACATATGTTATGCCTTTAGTGCTTGCCCATTTCTTCAAAGTGGCCATTTCCGGAACTATAACAGCTACCACATAGGATTGCAAAGTGTCTCCCCAAACAAATATTTCACTAACAGCTGAGCAATTTTTATAAATTCCCTCTAATTTTTCTGGAGCAATATATTCACCCTGTGATAATTTGAAGATGTTCTTTCTTCTATCAATAATCTTTATTGATCCATTCTGTTGAACAAGTACAACGTCTCCTGTATGTAACCATCCTTCCTCATCAAATGCCTCCTTGGTTTTCTCATCATCCTTATAATAACCTAAAGAAACACCAGGTCCTCTAATGCACATTTCTCCTCTTGGTGTTGGAAATCCTTTTTCGTCTAAATCCTTTGAACTATAATTCATTTCAGGAATATCAAGAATTTTGAATTCTGTATTAATAGCAGGACCTCCAACGCATCCTGAACTCTGATGATCATCGCTGTGAGTTAAGAAAGAAGCTCCTGTTGATTCCGTTTGTCCATAACCCTCAATAATTCTAGCGCTGAGAGCAATTTTCATAAACTCCATAGTATCCTTTCCTGTGGGAGCAGAACCAATGATAATCCATTTCAATCTACCTCCTAAAGCTAATCTCATTTTCTTAAAAACAAATCTATCATAAGTTGCATGGGTGATCCTATTTGATTTTCTTAGATTGTCTAGTTTTCTGTTGATGCCTTTAGTGACCAGCCATTTTTTCAAACCTTTTAAACCCTCAATGTTCATCTTGAAAAGATCATGAAATCGATTAAAAACCCTTGGTACGACAGCAACGATCTGAGGTTTCAAAGCCTGAAAATCATCTTTGAGTTTTGATGGATCTCCACCAAAATAACCGATCGCACATCCAAAATAAGTCAAAATTAGAACAACCAATCGTTCAAAAACATGAGCCATAGGCAAAAATGAAAGATAAATTTCCCCCTCTTTCCATTGAAAATTTTGTTTTCCAATTGCCATGACTGAAAGAAAGTTTCCATGTGTCATCATAGCTCCTTTAGGATTTCCTGTAGTTCCACTTGTATAAGATATTATATAAATTGATTTTTCAGAAGTTTCAGCAAATGGAATGGTTTGTTTTTTGCCAAAGTCAATAATTTGTTGATAACTGTAAAAGTTCAAATTGAGAGATTTGAGTTGATTCAAAATTTTATCATCTGTGATCTCATCAAAGGAAACTATTGTTTTTATAGAGCCAAAACTGCCATGAGCTACCAATTTTTGAACATTATCTTTTGAACAGATTATAATCTCCATTTTTGTTTGATCTAAAATATAATCCAATGCTTGAGGACCTAAGGTGTCATAAATTGGAATCTGAGTTAATCCGTAAAGGATTCCAGCATAATCTGCAACCATGTATTCAGCCCTATTTCTTGAATAAACACCCACAAATCTGAATTCTACATCATGTTCTTTGATGCTTGGAACTAAATTTTTAATCAACAAACCACTGCCAAATGCGGCCCCTAATTCAAAAATTTCTTCATAACTTTGCCAAGAATATGGAGCATTGGGCTGTTTTGTACCCAAATATTTTAGTTTTCCATATTTTTGCTTTGAAGATAAGAGGAATTGTTTCAAATTCTTGCAATCTTCAACCGTGGTATATAAGTTAGTTTTGGCAGTTGTGGGGCTCCGATAAATGGAGGATTCACCTTGTTTGGGAGGAGAAATTGGGACTGAATAAGTGAAATTCATAAGATCTGATATTTTGTTTTTCATCTTTGTTAATTGATATCGAAATCAATTTGGTAATAAACTAATCTTAGTTTTATTTATTTTTTTTATAAAAAATTTTTTTTCTTTTCTAAAAATAAAATTAAAAAAATTTTTCCATTGGATTTGACTGATTTTTGAATTGATATTGTGAATTTTTTTATATTAATAATTTATTTTTTTTTTTAATTTTTAATTTTTTTCTTTTTTATTGTTAGAAAATGAAAATTGGTGTTTTTTTAATTCATTTATCAATTTATAAATGAGATGGAACTCAAATTCTTAACCTAAAATTCCTTCTCGGTACATTTCATCGATTTTCATAACATAGAATTTTTTTGCTTCATTTCTTTTCATTTTAAAAGTTGTGGTCAGTAAATCCTTCGTTGCAAACGAATTTTTCTCAAGATAAATATTTTTTATGAGTTCAATTGAGGAAAATTTTTTTTGTTTCCCATCATTCTTCATTTCATCTAGTATCATCATTTTAATCTCTTTTTTTCTCAAAAGATCATCATCACTTCCAGAAATGTTTCTGTCTGAAGCCCATTTCTTTAAAACATCCATTTTAGGAACAATTATAGCCACTAAAAACGATTGAAAAGAATCACCCCAAACAAAAATTTCAGCTACTGATGAGCATTTACTATAAACACTTTCTAATTTTTCTGGAGCTATGTATTCGCCTTGTGATAATTTGAAGATGTTTTTCTTTCTATCAA
>JFJP01027196.1_pt1 | contig 17085 bp, 17 predicted proteins | sample 431651 | NCBI WGS metagenome assembly JFJP01 (sample SAMN02602958, study PRJNA72255) | Microbial mat metagenome, whole genome shotgun sequencing project. | biome: fresh water; feature: sink hole; material: water; isolation source: purple microbial (photo- and chemosynthetic) mats found in... | reverse complement strand
AGTTTTCAAAATTTTAATAAGGGTAATTTATAGTTATTAAATAAAAGAAATTAAAAATTACCGAAGTATTTAGTTTAAATAAGGTTAAATAAGTTATTTTATTATTTTTTACTTAGTTATCGGTGTGAAAGAATTGTTGTAATAAATGTTCGTTGGAAAGATGGAAAGAGTTTTTTTTTAAAGAAAATCCATCGTCATATTTTTTTTTATGAGTTGAAAGAAATATTTATATATAAGCATCTTAAAGAATATTTTTTTCGCTAATTAATTTTTGAAGAAAATTTCTTTTAGAAACAAATTTTCATAAAATTTTTTTTTTATCAAGAAACAAAAATTTTATTTTTTTTTAATTTTTTGGAGCAAAAGTGATTGTTTATTTTCAGCAAAAGTTTTTCCTCTCAATTTTTGATTATCTTTCATTTCATCCATTTTTTTTTTTTTTAATTTATTTTCTAAATTCTCAAACTCTTCTGATTTTCTTTTTTCTTTTTCAGTTGAAAAAAATATTTCATCTTTTTCTTCATTTAAGTTCAAAACATTGAAAACTTCTGCTATGTCTTTTAAATATATCTCATAGCACTCTTTATGAAATAACATTTCATGTTCGCAAACCATCGTCGCTTCTTTAATTTTTTTATTGCATCCAAAGCAAACGATGCATCCACTATGATAATTTTGGCTTTTAATCGCCACATAATTTCCTTTGATTACTTTTAAACAAGTCCCACAATTAAAAGGACTATGAATATTGCAATAGGACTCCTTCCCTATCATTTTTCGAAAAAACCTATTCACTTGAACTTCTTTTAAACTCAAAGGTCTCTCACATATAGAACAAAACTCTTTCACCAAAAACGGAAATCTTTTCACATTGAGTTCTGTGAGATCTGCATTGATCACATTTTTTTTCTTCACAATAAATTGTCCTATATTTTGAGTTTTTGATTCTTCAAAAAGACTTTCATCATTGGTAGATTGCGAGTTTTGTTCATCCAATAAATTCTTCTCTGTCTCTTTCTTTGAAAAATTCCCAGTTAAGTCGACTCCTCCAAATAAAAAACACTCATGTTTCTTAATCCTAGTATCATAAAACACTTTTCCCGGGTTTTTCTCTTGTATTTGTTTGAGAGCCAATTTAATATTCGATGGAGTTACTTCTAATTTCGAATGTTCTAACGATCTTTTGGCCAAATCATTCAATTCTACAGGGATTTTCTCCTCAGTTTCAATAACTTCTCTGTAGCTGATCGATGGGACTTTTTCTTCATATCCTTCAATAAGACTGTTTTGATAAATTTCATTGATGATATCTAAATCAACAGGAATATTGTTTTCGAAGATCCATTTGGCCAAAATGATCGCATTGCTGATTTCTTTCAATCTTTCAAAACTTTTATAATACTTCATTGTTTTGTCATAAACTTCTGCTAATTTTTGGGAAAACTTATAGCATTCGTCAGTTTTGTCCTGAACCATTGAATCTTTTAAACTCCCATCACAGCCAACATTCATCTGTCTCGCTTCCACTCCCATTTTAACCCCATCAATGATCAGAAAATCTTCTTTCTTTTTGAACGTGCGAATCTCATTCACCACAATCCAAGCTCGACTCCATTTCATTTCTTGTGAACTTTCAACTTTGTTTCCCTCTCGCATTTCGAATTGTGACTTTAATCCTAATTTCTTTAATTCTTCAGGATACTGAAATTTATTTATATTGTCAGGCTGAATACCTAAACTCATTTGTTTCATTATATAATCAGCTTCAAACATCGCTTCTCCTAATTTGGTTCCTGCTAGAATTCTTTTGTTTTCCAATTGATCTGGAAAATAGACTTTTCGCATAAATTTCCCCTGAGGGTTATTTTTCTCGTAAGGATCTAAAGAAAAACTAATGATTTTATGCTTGATGCAAGGGTCACAAAAAATCTTCAGAATCACTGCTAAATCCTCAAGATTGACCATGTTTTGAGGAAGTTTTATTTGAGAATTTTTTGACTCGTTTTCTTTTTGTAATAAAAACAATTCATCTTTGTTCTTATCGAAAATAATCCCACAAAATTTATAATTCCTTGGTTTCTGAACCACAAATTTGTCATCAATATTTAGATCTATCCCTCCTTTTGGTAATGAAACATTGACTTTAGCATCAGTGGATGAGTCTATTGTTGATGCGTTTGAATAAAAAGAGTCATTAATTTTATCTGGAACTTGGAGAGATTGCCTTCTTAGTTTGATTCTATTCATATCGCATTTCAAATCTATCCATAGCTTTTGATCAGCGAAAATTCGTTCGAAATGTGATGGATCCTTTGTTTCTATCATTTTTTTGATAGCTGGTCTCAAAAATTTCTTGGTTTTTGTGTTTATGTCTCCTCGATATCTTAAATCAACCAATAATTCCTGATGTTTTCTTGACAATTTCTCCCAATCTTCTGAAAAAAGTCTTTTGGCATCTTGCTCATATTTCGGATAAATTACTTGAAATAAACTTTGTTGTTCTTTTAAAGAAATCTCAAAATCTGTGTTGTTTTTCACGAATTCTGATGCTTGGTTTCCAGATAATTGTGATGCTTTGACCAAGAATTCAATTTTTTCTTGAGGAAATCCTGCTTCAGAAAGCTCTTGTCTTATTTCATTCACGCTTCGTCTTAAATCATATCCTCTGCCAATGGTCACACCTGAATTAAATGAAGAATGATGTAACTTTCTACTGAACCATCTGGATTTCGGATTATCATTTCCTTCAGCTTTATAAGTGACATTATCTTCAAAATCGAATGATTTTTTTGCGTTTTTTGTGTCGGGATCAGACATTTTTCCTTCGTAAATTAAGGAAATTTCAGAATTTATAAGCTATTGTTTTTTAAAATTTATATTGATTTGAAATTCGAAAACGCAATTTTTTTGTTATTTTTTAATCAAATATTATTTTTTTTCTTTATTCCTAAAAAATTTCAAGCTATTCTTTTGTTTCCCTTAACTCAATAATGAGAATAGTTGTATTGTCTTTTGTTCCATTTTCTTTTGCGTAATTCAGAAGTTTCTTTGCTAATTCTTCAAGATTCGATCTATCTTCCTCTGTAATGATTTCAGCCATTTTTGACTTAAAAAATAATGAAGTAAAAAAATCGTCTCTTTATTGTTTTATTTACATCATCAATAATGTCCCACAATCCATCAGAAGCCATAATAATATATTTATCCTTCGGTTCTAAAGGAAAACAACTCACATCAGGAATATTAATAACCCCCTATTTTTTTCCATTAGTTTTATAAAGAAATACATTATAAATTTATTACTTCTTTCTTTAAGTCTAAATCACCTAAAGCTCTTGTGACTGCCAAAGACCCAGAAACTCGATTTTGTATAATAGTTCCACCAGCTTGCTTGACTCTTTCTTGTTCTCTTAGATTGATCCCCTTATGCTCAATAGTCTTGGATTCGACTTTTGCTTTGTTTTTGTCGGCAAAGGAAACGAGAACTGCCTTTGTATCTCCCATATTTCCCAAATAACAAATTTTTTTTTCTTTGAGAAATATAATAATTTTTCAATTTTTTTTAAAACCTTTCTCTGATCTTATAAAACAAACACAACATGTAGATCCAGTGTCTTGAATATCATTTGACAATAATTCTTCGTCTATTTTTTGGAAGACTTTTGTGAAAATATTTGGAATGTCTGATTTCCAAGGTTTGTAGTTTTCTTGGAATATCTAATAAGTTTTAATTTTTTTGAATCATTTTTGTTTTTCTCACTCGATGCAAATTTTCTCTGCAATGATCAACAACTTTTGTGCCTCCATGACCGTCTAAAACAACAAAGAATGCTTCATCTGATGGCATATCCTGCTCATCAGGAACAATCCAGCCTTTTGATTTTAAATGATTTGTAATAATTATAAATAAAATCTTGTGTTAAATAAATCGAATAAACCATCTTCCATATATTTCCGAGAGGGGAAGTTCATATCAGCGTACAAAGCACATCTTGAAATAAGAGGATGATTTGAATAATTTCTTGAGATAGTTGTTTGTGGAATTTTTTCCATGATTTTTTTTTATTTATGATTTTCTGATAGAAATATTTTTTTATTATTTAACAATTAACAATTGAAAAAGAATTTTGTTTTTTAATAAATTCAAAAAATTCAAATCCAAAGGAAATTTCAGCCAATTTTCCTCAGAATCAATACAAATTATTTTCATTAAAACCAAAATCTAATAAAAACAAAAATTTATCTATTTAATCAAAATCAATTAAATTTACTTTGCTGTAATTTTTAACAATTCTAAGCTTTCCAAGCATTTCATAATATAAAAGTTTAGAATCTGCATTCAGTAATGAAACCGCATATGGAGCATGTAAATGGAAATCTTTCTCATCGCCAGTTTTGCGATAAAGCAGAAAATCGAATCCAAAGTTTTTACCAGATTCAATGATGAAGTTCTTTTCTTTCAAATAGATAAATGCTGCTAGATTCTCAGCTTTCACAATTTTCGATTTTATCGAAAATTCAATGAAATGTTTGATTTTCGTACAAATTGGGAAATATTCATCATATTTATTTTCTATCAAATTAAGAAACTCATCATAAAATTTTCTTTTGTTTTTGTGAAAAGCTTCTTTTGAATCCTTGAATTGGTTTTCAAATGTTTTTTCTATATCAAGAGAAAAAGAATTTATGTCAAATGATTGCGATTTGGTTCCGTTTATTTGAAAGAATTTTTCATAGCAGGAAAACATTTCCCTAGAAAGATAAATATAATCGCAGTTTATTTCATTCATTAGAACCAAATACACAAATTCTTCTAACAAATAAAATGTTCTATTGGATGAAAATACTAGATTGGTAAGGCAATAAAAACTTGAATCCATTTAATTATTATTTTTTTCTCTCTCACTTGAACATTCCTTCTTAATCAATAAAAAATAATTAATAATTTTACAATAAATAAATAATTTAAATTTTTTTTTTGCTTTAATTTTTTTTATTGATGAAATTTTTTTTTCTTCCAAAATGAACAAATCTAAAAAAAATTAACATTGAATATAAATATATTAGGACAGAGCTCAATTAATTATTAAGAATTTTTTATTATTTGTTTGTTTTCTTTTATATATAATGAAATATTAAAACCCTTTGTTATTGTTCTTTGTATTGATTTGAAAAAATTTCTAAAGAAAATTTATTAATAAATTGGCAAAAATAAAATAAAATAATTATTACCTGTCAATATTGGGTCTTTAGTTTTCAAATGTCCATACAACTCTGCCATCAAATAGGCCTCGTTTTCCTTTAAAATAACAGGATCATAAGAAAATCTCAACGACCATTTTTGTGCTAGTTTCAAAAAGATTGAATTAATCAGATTTTCTTCATTTTTGAAATCGAAATCCATTATTTGTAATAAATCTATTTGATTTTCCTTCTCCAAAGCCGAAAAACTATCTATTCCGATCTCCATGATAAGATCTCTTGGTTCTATTATGTTATCAAGCCTTTGTTGGAATTTTCCTGATATAACCTTTATATTTATACGAATTTTCAAAGAGAAAATGAATAAAATTTTGAATTACTTTAATAAAAGTGTGAGGGTCTCTGGAAATTTCATCATATAAAGTCCAAAATCCCATTAACTTCAAGTCTAAATTTTGTTTTGCTTTCAGGATTCCATAATAAATTTCTTCATACTGTTGAACAGTCTGCATTCTTGATTTGCATTCATGTACGCAAGTTTTGTCCTTTAATTCAACTATTTTACAAACAAATTGAGAATCTTCACAAAGATTGGAATCAAAAACGTCTTCATAATCCTATTTATTCAAAAAAAATATAAATAAATGAATTTTTTAAGAAAATATTATAGAATATCTATATGAATAAATAATTGTAATTACTAAGCATGTGACTATTGTTTCTGAAGTGCACACATGTTTCCAATTGGAACAAACTGCGACAAAATCAATGCATTCTTTTTTAGTTTCCAAACATCTGAATTTCCCTTGAGAATCTAACTCGCTTGATTGCAATAAACAGATTTCTTGCTCGGAAACACACACATTTGTCTCTTGTGAACATATTTGATCAGGTTTTAAACAGAAAGTGTCTTCTCGTTTACAAAGATGTTTTTCTTTGTATTTAATGCATTTTTGCTGTGGTTCATCAACACATTCCATTGATTTCGGGCATAATTCCTCATCACAAAGCTCGCTTTTTTTATTCAAAAGAAGCAATCTACAAAGAAATTAATTCTAAAATTCATCACAAAAATCTAGATTTTACTCTAAGTTTTCGATTTTTTCATCAAATTTCTCCAAAATACCCTTTATGTAATAAATCCATTCACTGGTCTTATTCATGACATTAGTCTCGATTATTTTCAACAAGCTAAAATTTTAATGAAGAATTTTCATTAAATAAAAAAAAAAAAATTACTTTTCTGGAAATCTAGCTTTTACTGAGAAAATCGCATGAAGAATGCTTTCATCATAAGGTGCGATAATATCCATATCGAAATTATATTTACTATTGAATATATTGCCACTCATTTCGAAATTGAACTCTACGTTATTTATCGTGATATTCACCAATTGTCGTATCCCGAAAAGTCCTACGTGGCCTTCGAAGTAGATTTGATTCTCTGGACTGATAATTGGATTTATTTTGAACATTATATTATTTGATTTCAAATAATCAGTCTCAAAAACCATTGCATTACCACCAGCGAAAGTTATTGTATTCTAAAAGAAAAAATTCAAAAAAAATTCAAAAAAAAATGAAATTTATGAGAAAAAGTAAAGAAATCTTAAGAAAATTGAAAATTTAAAGAAATTTCATTAGAAAAATTCAAATTTCTTTAAGAAAATTCAAAAATAAAGAATAAAAAGAAAAGAAATTCTTTACGAAATGGAAGATTCCATATAATTCATTTGCAAAAGGATCTATATTTATAATAGTCACACCTTCAAGCCCTAAGAACATCACCTCAGCCTTGACAGTATATCCTCCAAGTATCGTCAAACTCTCATTCCCATCTCCTTTTTCCACGATATCATTCATCGCATATGAAATCTCCCCACCTTGTATGAATTTCATTGTGAAAATATGCTTGGTAACATTATCGAAAATGTTCCAAGATCCGAAATTGAGGGTATTTATCATTATATTATAAATCGTGAGATTTCTGAAATACCCTTGCATGTAATTCAATGAAGAATCCTTATGGTTTATCTTCACATTTGTATTGCCATAAAAACATTGATCTGATTGAAAAACTTCTTCCTTTAAAGTTTCGCGAAAACAGTCGTTTCCGATCATTGCGAGACTCGTGATTTCAAAGGAAGTTACTTTGAAGGTTAGGAAATCTATTGAGCCTTTCATGTAGATTTGATTGAGATTCATCTTTGATAAATCAAATGCTGAGGACCAAACCGTATTTGACTCGCCTCTGAATGCAATCTATGAAGAAAATTCATTTATAAAATAAATATAAAAAAAAAAACATATAAAATTCATAAGAACAAAAAAATGCTGATGAATTTTATTTTTAAATTCATACATTACAAAGAAAAATCAAATGATTTTTTTGTAATAAAAAATGAATTTTCTTAAGAATTTATTGTAAATCTTACATAATCATCAGTTATCAATAATTTGCCTTGAAAATCAATAGATTTATTCCTTTCAACGCTCAAAGAATACCTCCCACTTAGTTCGAAATTCATGTTTTGTTCTTCTTCAAAATTCAACTCTAGTCCCAAACTCACATCAGAAAACTCAAAAGGTGCAGCTAAAACTGCATCAGGCAACTTCCCTTTAAAATCAATGGATTTCTTGTTATTTTGATATTCTCCCATCAAATAAAACGTTCTTTCATTTCCATAAATCTGATTGATATAGGTACAGAAGAGATTCTCATCACACTCTCTTTCTATTTCGAATTCATAATAGAAATGCACTCCTTTCATCCAATAGCTTTGATTGAGAAGATTCAAGTCTTTGATCACATTGAAATTCTTGAAATCAATATCTTCATTTATGGTGAAAATCACCACTTGGGTAGGCTTTATGAACTTACTGTAGTCGTATAGTTTATTTTGAACCCTTTCATTGACTAATTTCATCAGAAACTTATGAAATTTTATCCTCGTGAAGTTAAATGTCGCAAAAGAAGTCAATTTCCCACCAATATTAGAAACAATCACAGAAATAGAGCCTCGTAAATCCATATCTTTCAAGTAAATTCGCCCAGAAACACGATATATTTGCTGTGGATCGAAGAGTATTTCAGTAGAAAAACTCTCTAAAATCGCTTTGTCAAAGTCTAATTTCTTATCTAAATCATTGGAATTCGGGAATAATCCCAATAAATTCTTCCCTTCAAACCCCTTTTGAAAGATTTTCTCCTTTACAAACCCTAATGTAAGGTTCTTCAATGTGGAATTTATGAAGATTTTCTCTTGGAATTCATCTTTTACGATATAAGTTCTCGCGAAATCCTCCATGCCATGACATTGACAATTCAGCAATAATTTCCATGAATATTTCTTCTTATCAGTATCAGTAAAGATCATATAATTTCCCATGCAGTTATAAAGGTTGAATTCAGGAGAAATTGCGAAATTCGGGATGTATTTTATCGTTAAATCTATCAAAGATATCGGATGATTACTGCTGTTTCCTGTGTTCATTATCTTTAAATCAATGAATTTCGCATGTAATTTCTCAAGGTTTCTGATTCCACGAGATAATTGAAGATTTGAGATCAGTTGCTGGCTGGGGATAGCACCGAAGAAGTTCAAAAGAAAGCTTTCGATAGAATATTTGTCCTCGCTGTCGATTAAGTTTATTGTTGTCCATTCAGGGGAGAGGTTCGAAGTAGAATAATTCAAGGAAAAAGCAGTTTGGAAGGTTTTGTTTATTGAAAGATAGCCATCGATTGAAACTTCGTTCTAAAAACCGAAGGAAAAAGGTGAAATTAAAATAAAAATAAAGGAAAATAAGTCGAAAACATCATGAATTAAAAGAAAAATTAACATCATATGGGACAAAATGAGAAAAATAGCAATATAAAGCAAAAAAAGTAAATAAATTCGTCTATAAAGGTAAAAAGCTGAATAATTTAGGATTGCAATAGGAAAAAAAGATCGAAAGTTTGATTAAAAATTGAATTAATACTGTTTCTCCAAAAAATTTCACATTATTCGCTGTAAGAAAAGTTTCTAGATTCAATTGATATTGTGAAAGTGTCTTGTAGGAGAAAATAAAATCAGAATAATATTGTTTTTCTTTCTCTATTGTAAATTGATTATTAAATTTTGTTTATTCGATAAGAAAATATACCTAAATTGTATTTGATTTGGAAATAGCTCCCTCGAACATATTCATCTAATTTAAAGATCGGAGAAATTAATTCCCATTCAGCGAGTTTTCTACTTGTGAACTCGAGGATCAGGCTTGATAAAGTAATGTTTCCCTATAGTTTTAAAAGAAATTTCAAAAAATTTGAAGAATTTCAAAGAAAATAAAACAAGAATTTCAATGGAAATTATAAAAAAATTTCAATGAAAATATTGATAATTAAATGAAAATTTACATAGATTTTTTCGCTTGATAAACAAATGGCATCATCAGAAAATGCGATATAAAAGTTGGAAGCTGGCAAAACTGTGGTGATTTTATCGAGCAAATTCGAATAGACTTTCCTCTGATTATAAGCCAATCCCAATTTAAACCAATTATCACTGTTCAATGCATAGACAACCGAAGTCTTATTGATAGTTTTTAAGCTAAAATTCGAGTTTTTGAGATTTTTACTTGGCATATAGAACAAAGGCTTTGAACTGAGAAAGTCTTATTTAGTTCACAATCGATTCCGTATTGAGAAACTATTTGTTTGACTCTTGTTTGAACTTTTCCCGAGATTTGATCAGCAAGTTTTTCAGAACTCGACATATTTTCATTCTTCGAACAATTCTCATAGATAATGTCTTTATATTAATAGCTTAATTTTATGAAAAAAATCAAAGATTTTACTTTGTGACGGACCGGTTAAAAGATCGCTTTCGTTGGAAAATGCCGTTTGTTGAGTTTGGGAAGTGTTGTTGATGTTTTGATCTTCAATTATCTTGTTTTTTTCAAGGGTTTTTTCAGTGGTTGTTTGTTGAAGAACTTCCTCTTTTTCGTTTAGTTCTTTTGCTTCTTTTTCTTCTTTATATTTAAGTTCTTTTTCTTCTTTATCTTTAAGTTCTTTTTCTTCTTTATCTTTCATTTCTTTTTCTTCTTTATCTTTAAGTTCTTTTTCTTCTTGATCTTTCATTTCTTTTTCTTCTTTATCTTTCAGTTCTTTTTCTTCTTTATCTTTCAGTTCTTTTTCTTCTTTATCTTTCAGTTCTTTTTCTTCTTTATCTTTCAGTTCTTTAAGTTCTTTAAGCTCTTTTTCTTCTTTTTCCTTCAATTCTTTCTCTTCTTTCTCTTCTTTTTCCTTCAATTCTTTCAATTCCTTCAATTTTTTCTCTTCTTTTTCCTTCTCTTCTTTTTCAGCTTTCTCAGCCTTTTTTTTCAATTCTTCAAATTCCTTCAATTTATCTTCTTTCTCTGCCTTTTCTTTTAATTCTCTGAATTCCTTCAATTTCTCGACTTGTTCCTCTTTTTTCTTCTTTTCTTCTGCAGAACATTCTTCCTCTTTTTTCTCATTTCTTTGTTCTTCAAGTTTTTCACTCAATTTCAAGCTATTTTCGATACTTTCATTTATATCTTCATCTTTTTCTCTTTTAGTTTCTGTGATAATCAACTTGTTTTTATTTTTATTAGTATTTATTGCTAAAATATCGTCATCGTTGAGATTCGGATTAGAAAAAATCTCATCAAATAGTCTCTTTTCATGAATATCATAATCTTTATTATCAAGTTTTATTCGGTCTTTCTTAGGGTTTAACTGGAAAATATCATCATTTGTGGAAGATTCTTCACTTTTTAAATCAATTTGCAAGAAATTCGTCTGGGTTTTATTTGAATTTTCGCCAGTTTTATTTAGGGTTGTGCTGGTATTTGTCTCGTTTTTAACTTCTCTATGACGTTTTTCTCGTTGCTTCTTGAAAAAATCCAAGATCTCAGCTTCTGAATGCGAAGGAGCAACATTTTCTTCTTTTTTTTCTGAAATTTTTTCTTTATTTTCTTCTGTATTTTCTTCAATTTTCTTATTAATTTCTTCATTTTTAGCAACTTTTTCTTCATTTTTTTCCGAAATTTTTTCTTTTGTATTTTCTTCAGTTTTTTTAGAAAATTCATCTATTTTCATTGGATTTTCCTTTTTTTCTTCTTCTTCAGTTTTATTTGAAGAAAGTTTATTTTCTAAATAAAAATTCATTTTTTCAACATTTTTTTAGAAAAAAATTACTTCTGGTTTGGGCTTCGAAATTCAGTAAATCCTTCATAATATCTTCATTATAAGGCTTGTTTTCTTCAGATTTTTCTTCGAATTTCGGCTTCAAAACCTCGGGTTCTTCTTCTAATTTCAGGAAATTTGGCTTAAAAAGCTCTTCTTTTATCTTCTTTGGCTTAACAATTTCTTCTCTTTTTTCTGTGAATTTTCGAGTTTTTTCCTCATTTTCAATGGTTTCTTTGCGAAGCTTTATCAATGATCCCAATTCATTGGTATTTTCTTCTTTTTTCCTTTGAATTTCTTCAGTTTTTCTTTCAAATTCTTCACTTTCTTCACTTTCTTCAGATTTTCTTTCATTTTCTTCACTTTTTTCGCTGCTTTCTTCATTTTCTTCTTGTGGATTCAGCAATAAAAGCTTATGTTTATTAAGAATTTCGTCTAATTTGCTCTCTGAACTGCTTAAACTTGCTCCTCCATTACTAATTTCTCCTGTTGTTTTTCTGCCTTTATCCATCAGACCTTTAATCCTCGCAGCTTTTATCTCTTGCCTCTCATTTTCGTCCAGTGGAAACACCTCAATATTCTGCTTGTTTTTCTCGTCGATTTGCTTTATCAGACTTTTATCATTGAGTTTCACTGGCTTAAAAATTGAGTTTTCCTTTATTGAATCAGAGCTTTCTTCTTTAAAAATACGATTTTGTGATGAAAATCCAGAATTCTCTATTTCATTCAATTTTTTCGGCTTTTCTTCTAGTTCTTTTGACTTTTCATCAAGTTTCTTCGACTTTTCTTCAAGTTTTTTCGATTTTTCTTCTAATTCATTTGATTTTTCTTTTAAATCATCGATTTTATTCGAATTTTCATTGATTTTCTTAGGAGTTTCTAATTCAGTGAATTCCCCAGATTCATCCCTTTTCATATGATTTTCCTCTGTTTCTCCAATGTTTTTTTCTGATTTTTCTTGATAAATTCATTTGTTATTTTAATAAAATACCTTATAAAATAAAATACCATTGACGGCGGGTGGTGTAAAGAACGATAAAAGCTCTGAGTCTTTATTTTCGGTCTTTGAATCAATTGCGATCAATTGAACATGGAAATCATCAGAATTCTTGAGTCCTTTCGATAAAAAATAGGCGTTTTTTTAAAGGGAATAAGGTTTTTTCTTACTTTTCTGAACTCTTTTTTTTGATTCGGAAATGCGAAAGAGAAAAAATATTAGTAATAAAAATACTATATTGCCTGTTTTCATTTTTTAAAAGAAATTTGAGTTTCTTTGAAATTAAATATATATGGCGATTTCTTTTCTGAGGCTTTTAATTCATTAAAAACAACCCCAGTTTATTAGCCGTTTTATTAAGACATTAATAAAATCTGCGTTGTTTTAGTCGTTTGAAATTATTACAAATTTAGCTTATTTTTTATAGAAAAATTGTTGGAGTTTTTCTTTAATTTTCTTTAATTTCCTTTAATTTTCCTTTAATTTTCCTTTAATTTATTATTAATTTTCTTTAATTCTCTTAATTCTCTTTAATTTAAGAGAGATTTGCCTTTGAATTTTTTATTTAAATTTGACAAATTAGACGTTTTTACAAAAAAACCAAAAAAAAATCTCTTAAAATCCATTGTAATTTACGTTATTTTTATCTATCATAATTCCCAGGATTAACGTTGGTTCCTTGCGGGTTCGATCCATTGTTTCCATTCACGTTATTATTTAGCAAATGGGTCAGAATTTCCTTTGTGTATTTCAAACGTTTCGACATTTCATGATTGCTGCTTTCCAAAGCAGTTTGCAAAGGATAACTGCTTTTTTCTCCCTTTTTGTTCACATAAGTCACCATTTTATTTTCAGAACTTAAGATAATTTCAGATTTATCCGTGAAATTCACCTTAAATTTAAAGAAATTACGATAAAATTTCATTAATAATTATCTTGAAAATGAACAAAATCAAAAGAAAAATTGAAATAATTTACCTGAACGATCTTATTGCTAAGTCTAAACATGATGGCATGTTTGGTTTTCATCCATTTTTTCACATAGACTTTTTATTTGTTTTTCTTTTAAATTCTTCAAAAAAACTTACTTAATTGGTTTTTCGAGTTTTCATCAATTGGCTCCACATTCATGGTATTTTCCTATTGATTTTATTTTGAAAATCTCATTAATTTCAAAGAATTTATATTACTGTTCCTTTATCCCCTTCCAAATAGCTTTTGAAATGCTGCAATAAGGTCACTTTCTTCTGTAATTCATCCGGGTAGTTCGTCATTGAATAAGTAGAAACCACGTCCTGCCTATCAGATAATCTCCTTTCATAGTATTCGAAATTTCTATTCAAAAAACAATTAAAATCAATGAAATAAAAACAAAGAAAAATTCAAAGAAAAAACTCAAATTAATGAAAAAACTTCAAAAATTTAAATAAACTTACATTCCTTTTGGATCTAATATCAATTTCGTCGAATCATTATAAAAAACCCCAGTGGCTCCATTGGTCAAAAGGTAACCTAGTCCGTATTTTGTTGAATAATCCACCCATTTTTTCACCCAAATTTCCGATTTAAACGAAGAAGTGGTCTTTCCTTTATTCAAATTCGGAAGACTTTGCATATTGCCCGTTGGACTTTGCAGGTTATTTGGCAGAGTTTTCATGCTTTGAAGCCCTGATTTACTGTCCATTTTCTGAAGATTTGGCTTTATGGAGTCTTGTTTCCAATTAGAAGAAGTAGCATTGTAATAATCATTTGCCTGCTCGCTTTTGAAATTAGTTAGGGTATTTGCTGTATGATCTATATAATAAATAAAGTTTTTAATGAATTTTAATGAATTCTAATGAATTTAACGAAATTTTTATAATTTTTTATGAATTTTCTTATGAATTGAATTTTTCTTTAATATAAGTACTATATTGGTTGACTGGTGCAGTTTCTAGCATTTTCTGTTGATTATTGATTCCGTTCTTTATGCTTTGATTGCCTTGATTGATGAATTGTCTTGAGAAAAATTTCATAAATAACTCTAAAATTCTTCTTCAACAATTAAAATATAAAACTTAAGCCAAGTGGTCGAAGGAGGACAAGCTAATGTGGAAAGTGGTAGTGTTTTCGGTATAATACTTCCGTTATTAATGAAGGGATGCAGCAAGATTTCATCGAGATTCGGTCTTTTCAAAGGATCTAGCACCAATATCTTAGAAATGAGGTTTTTAGCATTTTCAGTAATCAAAGAATGCTCCTATATATTTTATTTTATTGAGCTTTTAGAGATAAAAAGGCGATAAATTCACTGGGAAATTGTAATTATTCATTTTGATCTTCTTATAAGTCGTTTTCACATCAGGGGTTTCAAAAGGAGGTTTTCCGATCAATAAAGTGTAGCTAAGAAGAAAAACAATAGGGTTTTGTGATTTAAATTTATTACATTATTACACCCAAAGACCAGATATCTACTTCATATGAATGTCCTGTCTTGCCATCTAATACCTCAGGAGCGATATAATTCGGAGTTCCACAAATGGTTCTGAAGAAAAAAAAAGAATTGATATATATATTATACATGAAAAAATAAAAATTCAATAAGTACATTATACATGAAAAAACAAATAAAAAAATAATTCATGCAGGAAAAAAACTTCATATATAAATTAAAAATTAAAAAAGATAAAAATTATTTAATCACATGAAATAATTATTTTAATAAGAAAAAATATATTTTATAAGAAATTATCAGAAATTAACAAATAATCACCTTTTTTTCTCGCCATCGAACTCAAGTTTCGTGGCCAAACCGAAATCCCCGATTTTTATCTCTAAATTATCGTTCAAAAACAAGTTTCCGAGTTTCAAACTATAAATATATTGAATTAAACTCTAAAAAAAAATATTTTTACTCTCGATGAATAACCCTAACAGAATGCAAATATTTCAACGCGTTGATGATTTGTACCACATAGCACTGTACTTCTATTTCATACAGTTTCTTCCTTCTTTTAAGCAATTCGTTCAAAGTCTTGATAATTTAATAAAAGCTTAGAATTTCCTCTTAAAAAATCGTTAATTTTACTTGATTTGAACATAGTTCTAACAAAATATACACATTCTCCTGATCTTCGAAAACATGTTCGAAACTAACGACATTTGGATGATGCAGTGATTTATGGATTTTGATCTCAGAAATCAACTGGAAAATTTTAGATAAAATGACAATAAAATAACGACCTTTTGTCTTGCGCGAGTTTTTTGTAAACTGGTCTTCATGATAATTTTTCCGGCTAAAGTCCTTTTGGTCTCAAGGTTTGTGACCTCATATACCTTAGCAAAACCTCCTTTTCCGAGCATTTTGCCTTTGCTGTAACGTTTCACTGCTAATTCACCATTGACCTTTGAGATCTTTTCTTCTATTATGATGAGTTGTTCACCTGATGGGTCGTTTCTTTTTATGAGAAATGATGGTGATATTTTAATGAAGGAAAATTTAGGGATTTTTTACTTGTTATTGGGATCGTATTTGTTTTCTTCCATTTTTAAGAAAATATTGAATTCGAGATTATTAAAACTCTGAAAAAATTTTGTTAATTTAAGAAGATTATTGGGTTTTATTATGTTTTTTTAAAATTTATATCAGTTCTTTATTATTTTCGTACTATTTTATTTAAATTTTCGCCTCTTTTATTTTTTCAAATTTAATTGCTTTTTTAAATTTTACCCAAAAAAGTCTTAATTTCTCATATTTCTCTACATTTTTTTCTTTATTTCCTTTAAATTTCACGTCATCGTCAATAAATTTCTTTGAAATTTATAGAATTTTTTTATAAAATAGGTCTTTTTCTATTATATTTTTTATTGTATTTCTCATAAAATTCCTTTAATAGTTAATTTCCTTTTATTTTAAATTTCAACGATATATATATTCTCCTTTACAAGGCTTTAATCTCGTCTTTTTTCCTATCGAGGACCAGTCCATAGACGAAATTTATCGCCATTCTCCCCACAAACATTACATTCAGCATCGCGATCCCTATCTTTATCTCTTTCCTCTGCATAATTAAGAGATAAATCTCACCAAGTATCGTCGTTTCGCATTTTTTCCTTAATAAAACGAAATTCTCTTGTTTCCAAAGGCGGATATCGCAGTTTTCATCAGGAATAAACAGGTTAAATCTCGGCATTATAAAGGAAATAAGCCAAATAGTGAAGAAAATCATCGAAATCAAGTTAAAATACCTCTTTATTTCAAGCATTTCCTTCTCAATTCCTCGAATTTCCTTCTCTTTTTCCTCTAAAAACACGAATTTCGCTTCGTTTTCGCAAAGAAACTGCTCTTTTGTGTGATAAAGCATATAGGAAATCACGATAATTTTCATCAGTATTGCACTGATCATATTGGCAAAAAAACTTGAAATAATCCTTCCTTTTAAGTTTTTTACGATAAATTCAGTGAAAATCTCAAAAGGATTCTCGTCAAATAACACCTCTTCAGAATACCAATTCTTCAGTATCGACATTGCTAGCGAAATAATGAATAATATCGCCAAAATGACCTTTAGCGAATTTATCGCAATATACAGCATTTTAGCGATAAAATTCAGTATTTTCGCCTTTTTCGTGACAAATTGATCATTTAATTTCCTTCTATGAATCAATAAATTCTGTTTTGTGATCAATTTTTGCATTTTTTGCTTCTGTTTTTTCG
>JFJP01011439.1_pt1 | contig 17087 bp, 10 predicted proteins | sample 431651 | NCBI WGS metagenome assembly JFJP01 (sample SAMN02602958, study PRJNA72255) | Microbial mat metagenome, whole genome shotgun sequencing project. | biome: fresh water; feature: sink hole; material: water; isolation source: purple microbial (photo- and chemosynthetic) mats found in... | reverse complement strand
GTGGCGGTGGGGTGAAGGTGGCGATTGTCCTCATTTGAAGGAGCTTCATTCATGGTCACTAAAACACTAGACATGCCCGCGTTGTGCGCGCCGAGAATATCGGCGTTGAGCGTATCGCCCACCATCACAATTTCTGACGGCTGAAAGCCCCAGCGTTGGGCAATGAGCAAAAATGGCTCAGGGCGCGGTTTGCGCCATTCCCATGTGGCGGAGGAAAAAGTGGGTGAGAGCAAGGGACGCAAGCGATTTTGATTAACCAGCCGTTGAATCAACAGGTCATCGGTGGCGTTGGAGTACAGGCCGAGCGCATAGCCCTGTTTTTTGAGCATTTTGAGCGTGTTAATTGTATCAGCATACACTTGCCATGCGGCCTCTTCGGGTTCAAAATAAACCTTAATGGCCTCATCTACGATGGCTAAGGCACGGGGTGGCGCGGCTATTTTGAGCAAGGCTTCTTTCAACGCGGCCTGCGCCGTCACTTCCCGTTGGGTTTGCATGGCTAACACGAGGCCAGCCTTACGTTCAGTAATAAACGCTTCGGCCAACATGGTTTGGTCAAGTTTAATGCGCTTCTTTTGCAGATACCACTCGCCCATGGCCGCCGCGCCCTGACGGACAACGGTAGACCAATCGCCGCTAAAATGAAGAAGTGTTTCGCCGAGGTCGAAAATAATGCCTTTGATTTTTGTCATAAAAATGTGAGAACTTTTATTTATGGAGTCCAAATCTTTAGATTTGACGGTCAAATCTAAAGATTTGGACTCCTCATTATGTTCAGATTATAGAACTAATTTGCCGTTTACCCAAAATAACGGTAGGATATTTGAGAAAATCATTTTAGCCTTTATAACGTTTAAAACGTTATAAAGGCTGACTTATACCATGCCAATCACCTTCACGGAACGCTTAAAGCAACCTGGGATAATTATATTAGATGGCGCAACGGGGACGCAACTCCAAAGCCTGGGGCTACCCTTTGGCCGCGCCCCAGAGCGATGGAATTTGGAACAACCCAAGCTCATTAAGCAACATTATCAAGCCTATTTAGATAGCGGCTCTGAGGCCATTTTGACTAACTCATTTGGTGGCAACCGCGCCCGCCTTGAGTTGGAAAATATGGGACATTGGGTGCCTGAGGTAAATTTGGCGGCGGCCAGGTTAGCCCGTGAGGTGGCGGGTGAGCGTCATTTTGTGTTAGGCTCAATCGGGCCAACGGGTTTGCTCATGCAGCCTAAAGGCGAATTGACTTTTGATAAAGCGGTGACTTTTTTTGTCGAGCAAGTGACCGCGTTGGTAGCGGGCGGCGTTGATGGCTTCCAGATTGAAACCATGAGTGATTTGCAGGAAGCCGAGGCCGCTATCACTGCCGCGCAACAGGTTCGTCATGTCCCGATTATCGTAACGATGAGTTTTGATAAGCATGGCCGCACCCTGACAGGCGTGAGCGCGGCGGAGGCGGCGCAACGGTTATGGGGCATGGGCGTGGCGGCGGTGGGCGTGAATTGTGGTGCTACGTTAGCGAATGATTTGCGAATGATTACGGCAATGCGAATCGCCCTGCCCGATGCGGTTTTAGTGGCTAAACCGAACGCGGGGCTGCCGCATTTAGATGAAACAGGAATTGTTGCAGTTTATGACATTACACCAAAGGCTATGGCGGACTATGCGCGCCAATTGGCGCGGCAACAGGTGAAATTACTTGGTGGCTGTTGTGGCAGCACGCCCGCCCATATCGCCGCGATGAAAAGAGCAATTAGAAATTATGAATTAGAAATTAGAAATTGAAAATTCAAGGTGGTTTCTAATTTGTAATTTCTAATTTTTAATTAAGATAAATTATGGCAAAAATACTTTATGTAGACGACCACCCCGACTCACGGGAAATCATGACACTTAACCTTAAGGCCAGTGGCTTTGAAGTTGATTTTGCCACCGATGGGCTGGAAGGGGTTAATAAAGCGAAAGAATGGTTACCTAACCTCATCTTAATGGATTTACGGATGCCGCGTATGGACGGTTTTGAGGCCATTGCCGCGATTAGGGCTGAACCAACCACCGCCCATATTCCCATTATTGTGACTTCGGCCTGGGCCAATGCTAAACATAAACAACATTCATTAGATGTGGGCGCAAATGAACATTTCTCCAAACCCGTAGACATGCGTTATTTGCTAATTGTTATAAAACGCTATCTTGATAAATTTCATAGCGCAAAATAAGCGAATTTTACTGATTTACTTCTCTGGCAGGAGCAAATTATCTTCCTTATGATGACGGGTAGGGACATGATTATAAACAGGGCATGAATTACATTGTAATGTTAAATCATGCACCACCTTCACCCGAATAAGCCGATCTTGATAATGAGTTTCCTTGCCTTGAATTTGCAGGGGGAAAACCGTGCCATCTTTTTTAACCCCGCTTATTTGATAGGGTTTATCATAATTAGTTTGGCTAAAACTTAACAATTGGGCTTGAAATTGCGGTGCGATGAAATCGACAAAATTTCTACCGACAATTTCAGCAGATTTATAGCCAAACATGCTAGAAAAAGCAGGGTTACTATCAATGACGTAACCCCCCTCCAGAAAAACCACCCCTTCTACGGTTGACTCGGTCAACCGACGGAAATGTTCCTCACTCTCGGTTAAAGCCATTTCCGTGCGCTTCAAGGCCGTAATATCCATCAAGGTAATAATAACCCCTTTAACTGTATTCTCTAAAGTACGATAAGGTAATATTTTCAGCCTAAACCAACGACTCAGGCTATTTTGAACTTCCTCATCCACCTGCTCCAGCGTTTTTATGACCTGTTCTGACATATTAACAATATCAAAGGTATGAAAATTATGAGACAGATGCTGTAGGGGGCGGCCAATATCTTGTGCTAATAAGTTAATATTTTGTTGCGCCGCAGGGGTAAATTTACGCACTCGCAAATTTTCATCCAAGAAGATAATGCCAATATCGGTGCTGTTGAAGAGGTTGTTCAGGTCATTATTCAGGTCAATCAGCTCCTGAATTTTAGCCTGATATTCCGAATTAACCGTGATTAACTCCTCATTCACCGATTGTAACTCCTCATTGGTGCTTTGTAACTCCTCATTGGCAGCTAAAAGTTCTTCATTCGTTGCTTGTAATTCCTCATTAGAAGTTTCTAATTCCTCAATGGTGGCCTGTAAATTTTCTTTCGTATATTGTAACTCTTGCTCTAAATCAGTAATGCGTTGGCTGGCATTATGGTCAAAGTCGAATTTGGTGACGTTTTCCTGAGTTTCAACATTAGTAATTAACTCAAAAATAACCGCCCCTAAACGAGTATGACCATCGGTAACAATCGGCTTGGCCGTTAAATGAATTTGCCTGACCTGCGCCCCATTTTTCAGGTGGATGTTATTATACGTTATTTTTTGGTTATCTTTAAAGGCTTTATGCAACGCCGTACTCAGCACCACCGCTAAATCTTGATGCGCCATTTTCAGCAAATTCATGCTAATGTTATAGCCCGTTGGTAGTTGTAAAAATTGCCCCACTTCGCCAAAAGCATGTACAATATCATAATTTTTATCAACAATAACACATGGCGGCAAAATACCCGTAATTAAATTTTTGAACGTGTCTTCAGCCGTACGACGGTTATCAAACAGGTTCGTTGAGGCGGCCACATAGCTCGCCGATTTGGGCGCGGGGAGTTGGGCGCGCTCCAAAGGCATCGAATGAGGCTGGTCAGAAAATGACGGGCGAAAGCCTTTATGTTGATAAACTTTCCATTTATTGTGCCGACACAAGAAAAAAGTATCCTGGTCGCCGACGGTTTCACTACTCCCCAAAAATAAAAATCCCTCTGGCTTTAAGGCAAATTGAAAGGTGGATAAAACCTTGCGTTGCAATATAGGCTGAAAATAAATCAACACATTACGACAAGTGACTAAATCAATTTTAGAAAAAGGTGGGTCAATAATCAGATTTTGTTGAGCAAAAATAACCATTTCCCGCACTTGTCGCATAATTTCATACGTCTCGCCCTTTTTAATAAAGAAATTACGCAACCGTTCCCATGACACATCCGCCGCAATACTTTCGGAATATGCCCCTCGCCCCGCAAAATCCAACGCATCTTGGTCAATATCCGTCGCAAAAATCTTCACATCCAGATAGGTCTTGGTGCGTTCCATATATTCACGAATGAGAATCGCCAAAGAATACGCCTCCTCACCCGTTGAACAACTCGCCACCCACACCCGAATTTGATCTCGATTACCTTTACCTTCAAAAATAGCGGGAATAACTTTATCCTGTACAAATTGAAACGCCTCAGTATCACGAAAGAATTTCGTCACGCCAATTAATAATTCTTTATGTAATGCCTGAACTTCCGTTTTAGATTGATACAAATATTGCAGATAGTTGCTCAATTTCTCAATTTGATTAATCCCCATGCGATGTTCAATCCGTCGCACCACCGTATTAGGTTTGTAATAAGTAAAATCAACTCCGTTATGAGTTCGCAACAAAGCAAAGATTTTACTCAAACTATCTTCGTCCCCAGTTAATAACGATTGCATGGCCGCGTCGGTGGCAGCACGCGGGTGTTGCACAAACTTGAGTAACTCAATCGGCATCCGTTCAGGGGGCAAAATGTAATCAACCAACTGAGTCGCCACCGCACTGCGCGGCATCCCATCAAACTTGGCCGAGTCATCTTGCGCCATAACCATGCCACCCGCCTCTTTTATCGCCCGAATACCCCGCGTGCCATCACTGCCCGTGCCTGACAAAATAATGGCAATCGCTTTATCACTCACATCTTCGGCCAAAGAGCGCAAAAATACATCAATTGGCAAATTCAAGCCTGGCTCAGGCCCATAATCTCGCAGATATAATTTGCGGTGGAAAATGGTCATATTTTTCTTAGGCGTAATCAAATAGATACAATTAGGCACTATTTGCACGCCATCATTCACTTCATAAACTGGCATCGCGGTATGTTTAGATAACAACTGCACCATGTGGCTCTTATAATCGGGCGATAAATGTTGCACCACCACAAAAGCCAACCCACTATCCGCAGCCATATTACTAAAAAATTTCTCTAGGGTTTCTAGCCCACCCGCGGAAGTACCAATACCTACAATGTAAAACTTTGTTACATCTTGTTCCATAGATTATTCCCTTCCTCTCCTGCTAATAACTGCCTAACTTCGGTTAACGCCATCGATTTGCCCACCCAATTTCCTTGAGCTTTATCACAGCCATGCTCCTGCAAAAAAGCCAGTTGCGCGGCTGTATCTACGCCATCCGCCACCACCATTAACTTCAATTCATGCGCCAAGTTAATTGTGGCAATAATAATCGCTTCATCAGCCAGCGATTGCCCAATATTTGCCACAAAAGTTCGCCCTAATTTTAAGCCATTTAACGGCAAATTTTTGAGCAATAGCAATGAACCGTAACCCATGCCAAAATCATCCAACGTGATTTTAAAGCCCAACTCAGCTAATTGCTCCAAGCCACGAACCTTATTTATAACATGTCTTAAGGCGGAACTTTCAACCACTTCTAATAAAATAGACTCCGTGTCTAAATCAATCTCTTGTAAGAATTGCTTGATAAAATCCGCAAATTGCCCATCTTTTAAGACCGCAGGCGAAACATTCAGCGCGAGGCGCAAATGAGGCCAACCCTCACGGTGCCATTGTTGCAATTGTTTACCCGCCACCCGCGTGATTTGCTGGGTAAAAGATAACATGGCATTCATCTCTTCCAACGAGCTTAAAAATTCAGCAGGTAAAAGTAACCCTTTCTCAGGGTGTTGCCACCGCGCTAAAACTTCTAAAACCGTAATTTTGCTGCTATCTAACTCCAGAATGGGTTGGTAATGTAAGATAAATTGCTCTTGCTGTAGGGCTTGCCACAACTCATTTTCGAGCTGCAAGCGCGCCACCGCCTTAATATGTTGCGCACTTTCAAAGCGTTGATGTTGCCCCCGCCCACTGGCTTTGGCTTGATACATGGCCGTATCCGCATCACGCAATAATTCCGCCGCATGGTTATAGCCGTCACGACTAGAAGCAATGCCAATGCTGGCGGAGGTGAAAATGGGCTGGCCTAACAAATTAATCGGCTGGGCTAACGCCACATTAATACGGTCAGCAACCTGCTCCGCCTCGGCAATAGAGCTAATATCATTCACCAAAACCGTAAACTCATCGCCCCCTAAACGCGCCACCACATCTGCTGGACGCACCGATTTTTGCAATCGACGCGCAATGGCAATCAACAATTCATCTCCCGCCAAATGGCCTAAACTATCGTTAATGAGTTTAAACCCATTCAGGTCAAGAAATAAAACCGCAAACATCAACTCAGGCTGTTGCTTCGATTTTTGAATCGCCTTATCTAAATGCAACATAAATGAAATACGGTTCGGCAAATTAGTTAACCCATCATAATAGGCTTGATGCTTTAACTGCTCTTCTATCTTCTTACGCGCCGTAATATCAGTAACGGCCGTGACCTTAAAACAGTGTTGCTCATCAAACACTAACAAGTTTGCCGTCACATCAATGATAATTTCCTGGCCATCTTTGCGCCTCACCCGCCATTCTGCTGGCATTTCAGGCCGCCCCACCAAAAAATCATCATACAATTTAATAACCGCTTCATGCTGCTCTGGTATAACCACCATGGTAAAATGCTGCCCAATAAGTTCCTCCCGCGAGTAACCATAGATGCGAGTATAAGCCGCATTAACATCTACAAAGTGTCCCTGACTATCGGTTAAACAAATGCCGGTGTGCATCGTATCGTAAATAGCCGTAATCAAATTTTTACTCTGGCGCAATTCCTGCTCTGAGAGGAGACGCTGTTGAATTTCGAGTTGCAATTGTTCGTTAGTAATCGTTAAGGCAGCCGTTCTTTCAGCCACCAATTGTTCCAATTGGTCATAATATTTCTTTAGTTTGGCCTGCGTCTCTTTCTGTTCAGTCACATCTATCACCGCCGAATGGATCTGCCAGCCATTATCCGTCATATTTGTAACTAAAACACTTTCTACCACAATATAGACCATTTTAGTAGTCGCAGGGAAAAAACGCAATGTTAATTCACAAGTTTGCAATTTATCACTATTAAAAACGGCCTGACGGTGCTGATAAAAGGTCTCATGGGAGCTATTTTGCAAATAAAGCATGAACGGCTTTCGTAATAAATGTTGCCGATTTTGCTTTAATAACTCCGCCCCTTTTAAGTTCACCTCAATAATGACCCCTTCTTTATCAAAAGTAAAGTAGCTGATAGGCGCGAAGTTATAAAGGTTAAAATATTTATTTTGGGTCGCCAAAATTTTCGCCTGCGCCTGATGCAACTCCTCATTTTGTAACTCTAACTCAATTTGATGCACCTTTAATTCATGGATAAGCGTTTGAATATCCTCATTTGAGCTAAATTCTTCCGCTAAATGGCTAACTGAATCATTGACCAATTTTTCTGCTTTTTGACGAATGTCCATGTTACTCATCGAAATTTTCGTTATCTCCTTGTAATAAACATTGTAATGATTTTCGTAGGGGCAGGGCTTGTCCCTGCCCACAATGGGGGCAAGCACAAGGCATTGCCCCTACAAAATGTCAACGATTTTTTAATCGCTATAAACTCTAATCTAAACCTGTCAGGAGGAGTGAAACAGCTAAAACCATTGCACTCCCGTGTAAGTTTTTGTATGTTATTTTAAGCCCCTACTGCAAAAAGGAGTGCAAACCTTCAGGTTTGCTCCTCTGTGGTGGGGCAAACCTAAAGGTTTGCACTCCAAAATACCCTTCTTACAGGGGAGTCATTTTAAGCCCCTATGAACAGACAGGAATGTCTGACCGACGGTAGAACAGACATTCTTGTCTGTTCATGGCAACACATGCGCAAGGGCATAAACTGGAGTGTCAAAATTTCATTTTGACAGGCGAAAGTTTTACTTTCGCACTCCTGAAAAGTTTAATTCATGACCTCGCGCAGTACATACTAATTATACCCTAAGAATGAGCCATGCTATAATTATACTGCGAGAGGGCATAAACTGGAGTGCGAGAGGGCATAAACTGGAGTGTCAAAATTTCATTTTGACAGCGAAAATGAAATTTTCGCACTCCTGAAAAGTTTAATTCATGCCCTCGCTCAGTATCAGTATATCAAGATTTGGGTTCAACAACTAAATTCCCCTCACCCCCGCCCCTCTCCCATTGGGAGACAAGATACTCCCTCTCCCATTGGGAGAGGGTAGGGGTGAGGGGGTAAAATCTTGATATACTGAGTATAGCAAGTAGGGAGATAACCAACCTTTTGTATAATATCTGGAGTTACTTAAAACGACTCGGCTTTTTCTGGCGGAAACCTGCCCAGGTGCCGCGCCCTTGTATTTTTGACCAACGCTATGGCTGTATTATTTCGCAACCTATTCCCACCGAAAGTTTAGGGACGAGTTTTGATTTACAAACCATGGCGAATAATTGTGGTTATCGTGGTGGGCCAGGCAATTGGTGGCATGTCCATCACTCCGCGCCCGCTTTTTGGGGTGGCATGGCCCAAAGTTGCGCCCACAGTTATCGGCCTGGCCATGCCAAACAAGCCAAAGCCTGTAAATGCCAGGCCATGGACTTTTGGCAAGATAAAATAACGCAACAGGAGCAACTAGAAAATTATGCTCAACGTCGATGACCGTCAATTTCAACAAGGTTACGCCCCCATTGCTTGTGGCTTAATGTTTGCCGTCGTGGGTTGTGCCTTAAGCACCGTTTTGGCCGCGCTCGGCTGGTTGTTCCTGCGAGGGAATTAGACCGCGAAAAAGCGAAGTCAGGCGAAAAAACGCGAAGCCTTTTAGTCATCAGGTGACTTGAAGTCACCTGATGACTAAGTCGGGTTCATTAAACATTATACCGATTAAAAAATGAGGTGTTATTTCGTAGGGGCAGGACTTGTCCCTGCCCACAATGGGAGCAAGCACAAGGCATTGCCCCTACAAAAACCCTAAATCGGTATAATGTCTATTATATAAACGATACCCCGCCTCAAGATAGCCCGTCAGCGCATTATACCGCACCACCGTCATATAATCATCGGCCACCGTCGTCACCACCGCGCATGGCTGTTCCCCCGCCCAAGTAATCTCCACTTGGGCGTTTGGTTTATCGGGGCGCAAATCGGCCAAAAATTGCGCTACGGTGGTTGTTTCAGGCCAGCTTTTATCCAAACGCATCGCCCGTAATAAATGAAGCTCTACCGCAGGCAAACAATAGCCAGGCGAAATAACATCGCCCTGCCAAAAACCACCCCATAATGACTCATCAACCTCTAGCAAATCAGGCGCAAAAGAAGCAAGTGATACATGATGTAATATTTCGGCCTTCTCTCTAGGATTCATGGGCCGCGCGGTTTGGGCTAAATCAATAATAAGTTGATTAACAAACATACATTTAATAAATAAAAGACCTCACAGGTTTTAAAAACCTGTGAGGTCTTCCACAGAACTTATAATCACTAATTATTCAGCCGCTTTATCTTTCTCAGGCTCAGGTTGTTTCCAACTGAGCGAAACCTTAAACTGCGCGTTTTCGCCTGATTTAGCAACCATGGCCCCCACTTCACTATCAATTTTAATGGCAAAATTAATGGAGGCATTTTGGGGTGGCACGGCGAGGCTCTGGAGCGTCTGCACAAATCCCGCCGCACAGATTTCGACAGTTTGCATGGTTTGCTGGTAAGCGTCAGCCAAAGCGGTCCCCTCAACCGAGGTTGCTTTGTGTCCAAAACCAACGCCTTTGGTCGTAGGTTCAACTTCTATTCGCAAAATTTTACCATCTTGGGTCTTACTTTCAATATAACTAGTCATTTGTCATTGGTCATTTGTCATTGGTTACTGGTCATTGGTCAGGAAACAAATGACCAATGACTAATAACCAATGACAATTAGCGTTTTTTACGTAAAGACCACCAACCCGACACCACCAAGCCAAACCCGAAAATCAACCCCATTAATAATGTGGGTGAGGTGGCATAGGTGGTTTGATACCCCGTGGTGGGAATGAGCATCGGTGGTTGTGAAGCCGTATTAGTCATTGTGGTGGGGGTTAAGATTGTCGCCATAGTCATAGCGGTTGTGATTGTGACTGCACTAGTAGTAGTAGCCGCAGTGGTCATGGTGGTGGTTGCGGCGGCACGGGTCACGGTCTCAACCACCGCGCCAGCCACACGATTAAAGAATGTACCATCACCTGCAAAGATGAGCAACTGTGGGGTCTGTTGCTGGTCATACATAAAACTGACTCGAAAGACGGGCGGCGGGACGGCCCCCTTATAAGTTGCAGGAACCACGCCTGCCCCTTGTGCTTGGGATGACTCTTGGAAGGGAACTTCAATTTGCACTTTAGCGCCCGCCGCCAAAGTCTCAAACTGCACCCGTTGCGTGGTTACACCATACATCACCGTTCCTTGCGTGGCCTTCATGGTGGGCAAAGCCTCAAAACCACTCGGCAAACGAATTTCCAAGCGTCCATTCGTCACCGCGTCACTCAGCGAATTAACCACCTCAATGAAGAGGGTTTGCCCCTTAAGCTGGCTAGAAACTCGCACCGGCAATGGCGAAGAACTCCCCACATAGTAGCCCAAATTGACCGTTTGGGGTTGATTTGCCATAAGATTAACCACCCAATCAGGGGTTACAGCATAAGAGCCTGGCGGCAATTGGGCTTTCAAGGTGGCTTGACCATAACCCAAACCGCTAAATTGATAAAACCCACTCGCATCGGTAGTGGTTTCCGCCTGCCAACCCTCACCTTGCAAGCGCACCACCACCCCGCCCTGCCCCGCCTTAGCCGAATAGTTAAAAACTAGGCCCGACAAATCGGCGGACGAGCTACTCTGACTACTATTCTCGGCGGCGGGATTCGCCGTAATATTACTACTATCCCCATGCCCATTGCCCTGATGGTTAGCATCATCATTATTATTATTATCCTTACCTCCCATCGGGGCATTGGTGGGCGTGGGTTTGGGTGTCCCCTGTGCCTGAGCCGAGGGCGCAGGCATGGCCAGGGCTAAAACAAACAGACTAACTATCATTACCGAAATCACAATTTTTAGGTCAAACCAACTTTTCATTTTTTTATCCCTCCGACTTAGTTAGGACTTACGCAAAACCGTTCATTTTGAGGAGTGACACCGTTCATTTTGAGGAGTGACACACGCCCTCGTGTGTCACTGTTAGCACGAGGGCGTGCTAACTCCGCGATTTTTGCGTAAGTCCTATGAGTGATGAGTGATGAGTGAAAAAAACTTTCACGTCGTCACTCATCACTCATCACTCATCATTCATCACTGTTCCACCGTTGGGGTGGGTAATGGCCCAGACGATGACCGACTAGGGGCTTCACGACTTTCGCCATTAATTGAGTTAATGACCACACCACCTTGTTGTTGCATGTTATTGGTTTCGTCACTTTCAGAAACCACATTATAGGGGTCAACCCACACAAAGAAAGTATGCGCCCCACTGCCAACCTCTGCCGCCGTGAATTGTTGCGAGAAGCTACGACTAGCTCCTGCCGTAAACCATGCCCCTTGCAACCCCCAGAATATTGGCGGGTCTACGGTGACATCATCCACATAAACACCCAAGTAGAAATTATTACCCACTGGCACGGCATAAGCCGCTTGATTACGTATTACTACATTTACTTCATACTGTCCACTTCCCAAATCATCAATGGTGAAGCTATCAATCACCAAATCAGGCAAGAGCAATGGTGGGCGGTCAGGCGTGGCCGTCGCCGTTGGCGTGCTACCACTCGGTACCGTTGCCGTTGGTGTATTAACACTTGGTACCGTCGCCGTTGCCGTGCTACCACTTGGTACCGTCGCCGTCGCCGTCGCCGTACTACCACTCGGTACCGTTGCCGTTGGCGTTGGCGTACCACCACTCGGTACCGTTGCCGTTGCCGTCGGGGTATTCCCACTTGGTACCGTCGCCGTTGCCGTACTACCACTCGGTACCGTTGCCGTTGCCGTTGCCGTACTACCACTCGGTACCGTTGCCGTTGCCGTTGGCAACGAGGCTTGATTTTTCAGCAATATGGGCAAGTAAGTCGTGGTATTACCTAACTTCAAGTTGATAGTATAAGTGCCAACCACTTGCCCCGCACCGTTACTAGCCGTTACGGTTAGCAACTTCATGCCCGCAACTGTCCAGTTGAACATGACCACATCTTGCAGATTGTTAACCTGTTGTTGGGTAGCTAAACCTGTGGCCTCCCATTGATAGGTTAAAGGTTGGGTCGTTAAGTCCCCCGCCACCGTGGCCGTAAAGGCATAATTTCGCCCCGTTTCACCCGTATTAGGCCCAGTAACACTAATACTGGTTGGCGCAACCGGGTCAAACGTCATACTAACGCTATAAACAGCCGTGGCTGACCCCGCCCCATTCATCACCGTCACCGTTATCACCTGTATGCCTGGCGTTGTCCAACGGAAGCTGACCGCATTTTGCAACAGTTGGTTGATATTCGTCAAATTACCTTGTTGCCGTGCCATCGTAGGATTGCCCGTGGCTTGCCACATGTAAGTCAAAAGTTGCGTGGTCGTAATAGGGCTGGTGGTCGCCGAGAAAATGTAACTATTATTTAGCAAACCCGCCGTCACTCCCTTAATTTTAACCGCTAACGGTGGCAACGGTTCTGCTGTAATAATTACGGTGAAAGTTTGGCTGGTGCTACCCTGGCCGTTAGAAACCGTGACTATCACTTGATACGTCCCTGGCGTAGCCCAGGTATAAATCACATTATTGTCTGAACTTTGAATCGTGGGGTTGCCCGTAACTTGCCAACTATAAAGCAACGGTTGCGTGGCCGTTATGGGCAACACATTCGCTTGGAAGGTGTAAGGTTGGTTAATCAACCCCGCCGTCGCCCCAATAATCTCCACTTGAGTCGGAGCTTGCGGCAGAATCACTGTGCCAACGACAATTTGATAGGTTGTCGTCACGATGCCCGCTTCATTCTGCGCCACCACCGTGATAGTTTTCAGCCCTGCCGTACTCCAACGGAAGGCCACGCTATCTATCAGATTATTACTCTGTACCACCCCTAGATTATCCGTCGCGCTCCACCTGAAACTCAAAGGTTGGCTCGTCATATCGGGGCTGACCGTCGCCGTAAAGCGATAACTGGTATTGAGCAAGCCCGTTTGCGGCCCGCTCAGTTGCACCGCCAACGGTGGCACCGCCGTTTCGCTCAAGAAAATCTCATGGGTATCCTGCACCTCCACGCCTGAACCATTACTCACTGTAACGGTCACGGTTTGCGTTCCCGTCAATGCGCCCCAATTGAATATAACGTTTCCTTCCAAGCCACTCCCAACCACGATGGTTTGGCTTAGTAAACCACTGGCCTGCCAGACGTAGGTGATGGGTTGCGTGGTTGTAAATGGACTGACCGAAGCGGTAAAGAGCATGTCTCGCCCAAAAACCGCCGCCGTTGGCCCAGCAATCAACACTTCACTCGGTGGCTGCGGCTCATTCGTAATAATCATGACATAACTCGCCACCGCCGTTCCCTCAACATTATTCACGCTGACGCTTACCGTTTGATTGCCCGCCGTCGGCCAGCTAAAACTAACGGTATCTGTCAAACCATTGACTGTATGGGTGATAGTTTGGTTATTCGCGGTCCAAATATAGGTCAATGGCGTAATGGCTTCGGGGTTAACCGTTGCCACAAAATCATAACTTAAGTTAATCAAGCCCGCCGTTGCCCCACTCACCTGCGCCGACAAGGGGATAATTGCCCCCGCTTGAATGTTGACCAGATATTTCACCACCGCAATGGTTTGCCCGTTATCCGCCGTAATGGTTATCTGCTTCGTCCCGACACTATCCCAAGTGAAATCCACCATATCGGTCAGGCTACCACTGCCATGAATGACCATCGCTTGCCCCGTCGCTTCCCAGGTATAGGTAATCGGTTGCGCCACACTACTCGGCCCCGCCGTCGCCGTAAAGCGATATGGCACATTCAATTGTCCATTAAGCGGCCCATCCACCGTCAGGTTTATCGGCACAACTCCCGCCGCAATGGTATCAATCACAAAGACTAACGCTTGTCCATTCGCTGATGACGTTGTCGTAATAACCGTTAAGTTGGTCGTTCCCAATGGCGCATCGGCTGGCACGCTGACCGTGGCTAATACACTGGTCGTTTCATTTGGCCCCAACGTTTTCGGGGTCGTATCGACCACTACCCAGGGTTGGCTGCTGCTAGAGGTAAAGTTATACGTGTCCGAACTATTTGTAAGATTAGTCAAGGTATGAGTTAACACCCGTACCTCACCGAGTGGCACCACCACGTCATAATCGGGGCTGAACTCAAACAACGGTGGCACAAAGAACTCATACGCCCCAACATCAATGCGATTCGTCAGGCCAGAGCGTCGCGGCGAGTTGGCATAATCTAACGGCATGAGGCCAATATTCGTCAGTGGGTCGCCCTTATCAACGGCGGGTGATGTTTCAGGTAATTTCAAGTTCGGCGGGCTATCATTTGCGCCAATGAACAACGGGTCGCCCGTCACATTATTCGCGCCTGTGGCCGCGCCACCACTCACGCTATCACCGCCATGATACAAGTTGTAATCTAATGTTCCCGTCGCGGCCATAATGGAGTTCGCCCCATTTTGCGCCAAGATATTATTGCGAGCCAATAACGCCACCCCGCTATCTACACGAATGGCCGCGCCTGTAGTCGCACTGTTACGGAAAAAGTCATTATTTTCAAATGTCCCTTTCCCCGCCTGCAAATAAACGGCCCCGCCTGTGTTATCATGGAACAAGTTATTACGCAGAATAACATCTCCGTCGCGGCTATATAAGCCCGCGCCTAACGCCGCTTGTCCGCCAAAAATACGGTTGGTGCTAAGGGTCAAACTATCGCCTTCGTTAAAGATATTACCGCCGACATCTTCATTATTCGCCCCACCGCCCAAGCCCGTCGCGTTGCCGTCCTGAATCACCAGGCGGTCAAGCGTCACGGTTTGGCCTGGCATCACCTGGACGGCGCGGCCTTGTAGCGGCGCAATAAAGGTGGTAAAGGTGAGATGGGGCGGCGGCACTAAATCCCAATTATTACTATTGTTACCACCTTGAATCGTCACTGATTTACTGATGACCAACGTGCGGCTATAACTCCCCGCCGCAATTTTGATGACATCGCCATCGCTCGCTTGCGTCAAAGCCTGCTCTAACGTGGCACATGGCGCAATGAGAGGTTTCGTACAGTTATTATCCAATAAATCAACCGTTTCAGGGTCAACTGCGCCCTCTTTTTCATTCACCAACGAATCCCGCCCTTCGCCAAACAACACATAACGCGTCCCATTGCGATAGCCAATATCCGTTTCATCCACCACCTCACCCTGTATCGGCACAGAACCCACAGGCAAAACCACCTGAGCAATGGCACTGGTATGGTCTAGCAGCCCATTCGCCGCTTCGCCATTGATAGAAACCACCATGATAAACTTGCGACTTTCGCCTGGTTTCAGGGTGACACTATTAGGAATAATTTCGGCAGAGGCGTAATAACCTGGTTTAGGGAAGAGCAAATAACTATCCACGCTATTGCCCAAATTGGTAATGTAATGAGTGTAGGTTATCTTCTCTCCCGCCAACGCAAAGCCATGTTGCGGCGGAGCTAACACAAAGTCATAACTTGGAATGACACGCGTCGTGCCAATAGAGCTAGGCCACGGCAAATCTTTATCATCACCCGTCAAGGTTACACAGGACTCAGGTGGGCCATAACGATTCCAATGTTGCGGATTGGCAAATAATTGCACATAATCAAAACTATCCTTTTGATTATCAATGGAGGCTTTCGCGCCATTGGGAATAATGATAGCTACCGTAATTATCGCCCCTTGACCTGATTGCAAATTAAATTTCGCCTGCCGACCATCTGCCGTAATGTTAATGGCCTCCGTCTTCGTTGCCACTGACACGCCCACAATGCGACCCCAATTTTTGGTACTCGTCAGCACCAAATTGATGGTTTCGGTATAACCCGTGCCAATTTGGTCAGCAAATAACAGATCATATGGGAAGTTATTTGTTAAATTTCGACTGGCATTAGTGAGCATAAAAGTATAAGTGACCGCTTGAGTGGCACTCGCCGCTTGAACACTCTTAGTCAAGCCCCAAAACATCTCTCGATAGGGACGAAATTCTTCTCGCCCCATATCCTTATTACACATTTTAGGCCGCCCTATCCCAAAAACATCAAATCCTGTGGGTGAGGCCAAAATTGGCACAGCATCAATGGCGGGAGAATCGGCAATAATGGACAAAAATGAACCATTTACCTTAATCAACGGGTCCTCTTCCCGATTACCGACACCTTCCGTAACCCCACTATAGGAATTATCCCACCGCATAGTATTGTTAATTTGCGCCGCCCCCTGCACTCCTGTTCCGCCACTGCTGGCTCGATTATGCTCAATAATGCTGGCATTAATCAATAAAGCATTGCCCGATTCATTGTAAACCCCACCACCTTGTCCTGATTTAGAACTATTACCATAAATGGTCGCATGTTGTATTTCAGAACTACTCCCCGCAAAATACAACCCTCCACCATTCAATTCAGACACATTTTGCAACAAGGCTAAATTTGTTAAGTTTACCGCAGTCCCACTAGCGACATAAATCCCGCCACCATGACCTACCGTAGCCAGATTATTATCCACTGCCGCATTAGTTATCTCCAAGCCACCTTCATTATAAATGCCACCGCCACTCTGCGCCTGATTACTAAAAACATCTGAAGCAGACATAAACAGCTTCCCATTTGCGCCAATCCCTAAACCACCGCCACTTATGCCCGCGCGATTCCCCATCGCTGAGACATATGCGAAAATCGCCTCGCCACTGTCAATGTAGATACCGCCCCCTTTTTGAGTGGTAGTATTAGAAATAATTGTACAAACATTCAAATTCAGCCGCGTGGCCCGACTAAGTAAACCCCCGCCATTTTCCGTTGTATTCCCATTCTGCAAAA
>JFJP01029740.1_pt1 | contig 17096 bp, 14 predicted proteins | sample 431651 | NCBI WGS metagenome assembly JFJP01 (sample SAMN02602958, study PRJNA72255) | Microbial mat metagenome, whole genome shotgun sequencing project. | biome: fresh water; feature: sink hole; material: water; isolation source: purple microbial (photo- and chemosynthetic) mats found in... | reverse complement strand
GGGGTTCCCGGTGCCTCGGCGACGTCCGCCTTCCCCTTTCCGTCGCCTCGCGTTAAAAAAGGGTACCCGGAACCGTCGCGCCGCTATCATGCCCACTATAATGGGGTTATCTTATGGTTTTGAAGGATGCATGTCAACCCAAAAAATATAGTTGCCCTGCTCCAGATAGCGCCTCCAGTCATCCATCCGGCATGTCCGAAATGGTTTGGACATGCGAAGATTGAATCAGGCTGTGGTTGTCACAATCGACGCAAAGCAGTATGATGGGAAAAACCATGAAACGGGGGACCCTCCATGAAGTACTTCAGAAAACTCATCGGGGATCGGATCTATCTCTCGCCCATGCAGGCAGAGGATGCGGAGACGTATGTGAAGTGGCTCAGCGATCCGTGTGTCACAGACGGGCTTGGCAGTTCGAGCCGGGTCTTGTCCGTCGATGCGGAGAAGGAGTGGATCAAGAGCAACGCGTCAACCCAACAGTTTGCCATTGTTCGCAAGGTGGACGACCAGCTGATTGGCAATTGCGGTCTGCACCAGATCGATCAAATGAGACAATGCGCAGAAGCAGGCCTGTTCATCGGCGATGAGGAGAACCGCGGCAAAGGATTCGGTGCGGAAGTATTGAAGCTCCTGTTGGCCCACGCGTTTGATACGCTGAACCTGAACAATGTGATGTTGCGCGTCTTCGCGTTCAACGAGCGGGCTATCCGGTGCTACGAAAATGTCGGGTTCCACGAAATGGGCCGCAGGCGCCAATCCTACTTTGTGCGTGGGAAGTTCCATGACGAAGTGTTCATGGACATCCTGCGTGATGATTTCAATGCCGGGCGTACATCATGAACATATGTCAGAAGACGGGTCGGGAACGGGTCTGAAAAGGGTCGGGAACAGGCTGATAAGGGTCGGACATGAGTCTGATAAGGGCCGGGCATATCGGTTATCGGCAAAAGGAGGCGGCATGTCTCAGGCAAAGAGTTTATCCGGACAATCGGAACTGCAGAAGAATGCGGATCGCTTCACCGGGTTCGCTGACTTGTATGATCAGGCTCGCCCAAAGTCGCCGGCTGTTGTGCGGGACATTCTGCTGCGGTATCTGGGCCGGCCTTCCAGCCTGATGGTGGATCTCGGCTGCGGAACCGGCCTGTCCACCCTCATGTGGTGTGATGTTTCAGAAAAGGTCGTCGGGGTGGATCCAAGTCCGGACATGCTGAAGATCGCCCGGGAAAAGGGAGAACACCATCCGAACCTGTCGTTCCGGCAGAACTTTTCGGATGCGACGGATCTGCCGGATGCCAGTGTGGACATTCTGACCTGTTCACAGTCCTTCCACTGGATGAATCCTGAAACGACATTGCGGGAAGCAGACCGGATCCTCAAGCCAGGCGGCGTGTTTGCCGTGTATGACTGTGACTGGCCACCCGTCTGCCATTGGGAAACGGAGCACGCGTACAATGTGCTGTTCCGGACCGCGCACGCATTGGAGCGGACAAACGCGGATACCCGGGACAGTTTCATCCGGTGGAACAAGGACCATCATCTGGAGAATCTCCATGCATACGGCCGGTTTCGATATGTGCGTGAAATCGTCTTTTCCAGCACGGAATCCTGTGACGCCGAACGGTTCATCGCCATCGCGTTGAGCCAGGGTGGATTGCAGGCGCTGCGAAAGGCGGGCGCCAAGGCCCTGGAACCGGAAATCGCGGCCTTTGAAAAGTCTGTCCGTATGCGGATGGGAGAAGGCACGTTTCCGATGGATTTCTGCTATCGCATGCGCGTCGGCGTAAAGTGATTTCAGGCAGTAACTCTATCCTCTAATTGCGCAGCAATTAGAGGTCTTCCTGGTGATTCAAGGCGAAGCATGTAGGGTCTATCATGGAAAAGACCCTACATGCTTCGCCTCGAATCACCAGGAAGCACTGTAAATGCGTCCATGTACATATAAATATACATTTGGTCGTTTGACCGGCGCATTTACAGGGAAGAGATGTTCTTCGAAAGGTGGGAGTGGGCTTGAGAAATGCGAATCCATCGCCTCGCGGACAGAAGGCATTCGGCAAGCTGCTGGCCCGCATACCCCACGGCATGACCAACCGGCTTTTCGTTCTCATCTGCGTCATCGGCATCCTGCTGGTTGTCTCGCTGGGCACCGTGGTGGCCGGCATCACGGGCAATCTGCTCTACAAGGACACGACGACCCTGCTGGACACGCAGGCACGACAGGCCGTCAATGCCTTCGACCAGTATGTGCAGATTCTGCGGAACACCGCGATGACCGCCAGCCGTCAGACAAGCATCCAGTCTCTCGTCCGGGGAGACTACACGCAGTATGGCTCCTACGTCGTCTACCGGGATGCCTACGCCTATCTGAAGAATGTGCACGAGTTCTACAGCCGTGTCCATCTCCAGATTTTCGTCAAGCGCCTCCGGTATGTCATGTCGTCGAATCCGACCGATGTCACCGGGGATTACCGGAAACGCGGCGTCGAGGACGCGGACTGGTTTCGTCAGGTCGAGGAAAGCCCGTCCGGCATGAACCTCGTGTCGAACTTCGTGCCGCCCGTTTCATCCACAGAGGAGCAGTTCGCGTTCGTGCTGGGCATGCGGAATGTCTACAACTGGAACACGGACGGCTATCTGGTCGCTTCCATCGAAAAGCAGGTGCTTGGAGATCTGCTCAAAGGCACAAGTCTGGAACAAAACGGCTTCCTTCTGGTCCTGACCCCGGATGGTCATATCGCCTATAATTCAGACCCGGAAAGATTCAGTCTGTACTTCACCCTGGCAGGCATCCGGGAAGAAGTGGGGGATTCCGACCACTTTACCGGAACCAGAAACAAGGATTTCTACTACACATCCAGCAAATCCCTGAACACGGGATGGCAGTTCATCACCTTCACGGACAAACGGTATGCCAAGACCCAGGTGTTCACGTTCCAGTTCCTGATGCTCCTGGTGGCCGGCGTCACCATCACGCTTCTGGTCGTGGTGGCCCGCCTCACCTCGAAGGCCTATACCCGGCCGATCGAACGGCTTATCCAGTTCATCCACGAGGCGGAGAAGAATGAGTTTGCCGGCCAGATCGAGCTGAAGTCCGAAGACGAGGTGGCGGATCTGCTGCACTCCTTCAATGCGATGATCACTTCGGTCCGCCAAAACCAGGTCCTCCGCAAGAAAGCCGAGATAGATGCGCTGCAGAAACAGATTGACCCGCATTTCCTGTTCAACACCTTCGAGTCCATCAAGGCACTTTCCCAGCAGGGAGACATGGAAGGTGTCTCGACCATGATTGAAAAGCTGAGCGATATGTTCCGGTACAATACAAACCGGGATGGTTCGACGCTGACAACGATCCGGGAGGAAGTCAGCCACCTGCGCAACTATCTCGATATTCAGCGGGTCCGGTTCGGAAGCCGCCTGGAAGTCGTCTGGAACATTCAGCCGGAGGTACTCGCCTGCCGGACCCCCCGCTTCATTCTCCAGCCGATTGCGGAGAATTCCATCAGTCATGCGATGGAAAAAATGAAGGGCGGATACCGGTTCGAGATCATCGGCACGCTGGCAGGACCGGATGTCGTCTTCAAGCTCCGGGACAATGGTCCGGGCATATCCGGAGAGCGGCTCCCCGCCCTGCAGGCCCATGTATCGGGAAAGACCGGCGGTTCGGCGGACACCCGCTTCGGCATCGGCCTGCGGAACATCCAGGAACGGCTGGCTCTGCTGTACGGAGAACAATATGGCCTTTCCATCCGGAGCGCCTTCGGAGAATGGACGGAAATTGAAGTGAGGATTCCGGTGCTTCGGGACACGGAATCGACGGAGGAAACATGACGGTTCTGATAGTGGATGACGAACCCCTGGTGAGAAGCAGTATCCGTTTCACCCTGCAGGGAATCGCATTGCGCACCCATGTGGTCGGCGAGGCCGAGAACGGCGAAGACGCGCTGGACCAATACAGACGCCTGCTTCCGGATGTCATCATCACGGACATCAGGATGCCGGGCATGAACGGACTGGATTTCATTGCGGAGGTCCGCCGGGCGGACCCGGTGACCCAGTTCATCATCATCAGCGGATATGCCGAATTCGAATATGCACGACAGGCCATGCGGCATGGTGTCGGGGACTACGTATTGAAGCCGATCAAGGCCAGGGAGCTGGAGGATGCCTTGCGGAACTGCGCGACCCGTCTCGATGACGCCTGTCTGGAGGCACAGCCGGAAGGGCTGCAGCTCGTGCAATACATCCGCGAACACTTCTCCTCTCCCCTGTCCTTGGATCAGATGGCTGAAAAATTCAATTTCAGTCCGAAGTACATCTCCTGTCTTGTGAAAAATGAAGTCGGGCAGGGATTCAGTGATTTCCTGCTTTCGCTTCGAATGAAAGCCGCCATCGAATTGCTGGGCAGGACCCGACAGGATGTGAAGTCCATCGCCCTGTCGGTCGGGTACGAGGATCAGCAGTACTTTCACCGGGTCTTCAAGAAGAAGACGGGCAAGACGCCCGTGCAGTTCCGGCAGGACCTCCTTGATGGGGAACCGGGCCTCCCGGATTAAGCGCGATGATTGCGTCAAACGAAGCGGGTTGACAAATTCCAATTGGCAATGGCTTTTCCTGACCCTGCAATTCGGTGGATTATCCACAAAGAACCGCCATCTGTCCACTTCCAAGTGGTTTCCGTCATGATAGATTGGAAGCGCAGGCAGGAAGCGAGACGGATCGGCCGATTCCGGACGACCGGTTCCTGCCGGAAGGAGCCGGCAGTGGCAAAACCGTTGATATCCGGAGAAACCGGACGCCTGTTGCGGAAATACCGGATGCTGTATCTGTTCATGCTTCCGGGCCTCGCCATCCTGCTGACTTTCGCCTATCTGCCGATGGGCGGCCTTGTCATGGTTTTTCAGCAATACGACCCGGTTTCCGGGTTTTTCGGCAGTGAATGGGTGGGCTTTGCGAACTTCAGGCGGGTGTTCAGTTCACCGGTCTTTTCCAGAGCTTTGCGCAACACCATCGTCATCAGCGGTCTGAAACTGTTGATCGGGTTTCCGATGCCAATCCTGTTTTCCCTGATGCTCAACGAGCTGCGTATGCAGCGTTTCAAGAAAACCATCCAGACCATCGTCTACATTCCGAACTTCGTCTCCTGGGTCATCGTGGCCGGTGTCTGGTACAGCCTTCTTTCATCCGAGGGCGTCGTGAACCAGGTTCTGATGAACCTCGGGGTCGTGGAAGAGGCGATTCTCTTCATGCAGCGCAAGGATCTCTTCTACCCCATCATCATTTTCACGGATCTGTGGAAAACACTCGGCTACAGCACCATCTTCTACATGGCCGCCATCGCCACCATCCCGCTCGAACATTACGAAGCGGCCATGATCGACGGAGCGGGCCGTTTCAGGCAGGCCATCCACATCACCCTGCCAGTCCTTTCGGGAACCATTGCCCTCCTGTTCATCATGGCGGTCGGCGGTCTTCTGAATGCCGGTTTCGACCAGTTGTGGACCATGGGCAATCTGGCGGTCCGCGACATCGCGGATATTCTGGACACGGCGGTGCTCCGGACCCTGACAAGCGGCTCGGTGAACGATCTGTCCACCGGGGCCGCGCTGGGCATGTTCAAATCCGTCGTCGGACTGGTGCTGTTTTTCCTGACAAACTGGGTGTCGCAGCGTCTGGTGCACGAATCACTCGTTTGAAGCGATAAGGAGGCCGGCACATGAAATTGAGCAAGGGAGAACGGGTCTTCGAAGTCTTCAATGTCACGGTGATGATTCTTTTTGCGGCCATCTGCCTGTATCCGTTTCTGTATGTCATCGCGCTTTCTTTCAATGAAGGGAAGGATGCGATGCGAGGCGGCATCTATCTCTTTCCGCGCGTCTTCACCCTGGAGAACTACACGAAGCTGTTCGAGGACAAACGACTCGCCGGCAGCTTCCTGATATCGGTGTTCCGCACTGTGACGGGCGCTTCGCTGGGCATGCTGGTCAATGCGCTGTTCGCCTTCGCCCTCAGCAAGAACGACCTGCCCTTCCGCAAGATTCTGAACTGGCTCATCGTCATCCCCATGTACTTCGGGGGCGGCATCATTCCCTACTTTCTGGTCTGTAAAAGCCTTCATCTGACGAACAACGTGCTGGTTTACGTGATTCCATGGCTGGCTACACCCTTTTATATCATGCTGCTCCGGATCAGCATGAAGGATCTGCCGGATTCGCTGGAGGAAAGTGCGCAGCTGGACGGGGCCGGATATGGGACGGTTTTCTTCCGGATTGTCCTGCCGCTGTGCCTGCCGGCATTGTTCACCGTCATCCTGCTCGGCGGCATCACCCATTGGAACGATTGGCTGGACGGGTCCATCATGGTCAGCAATTCCCGGCTCTGGCCCATGCAGACCCTCCTGCTCAACATTCTGCAGGGGGCGGACATGATGAGCTTCTTCAAGGGAAAGAACCTGTCCACGGCCGGCGGCATGGTCAGGAAAATCGAGATCACGCCAGAATCGCTGAAAATGGCGATGCTCGTTCTGACGGTTGTCCCCATTTTCATGATTTATCCCTTAGCCCAGCAGTATTTCATACGAGGCATCATGGTCGGCTCCGTCAAAGGATGACCGTACCAGGCGACAACATTCGTTCCAGTCATTATCAAGCCTTTCCCTGGCACGTTCCTTCCCTTCCATCTTCACCTCCAGCTTGAACTTGAGAAAGAGAGGAAATGAAATGAAAAGAAAGCATGTCAAACTGACGGCCCTGCTGCTCGCCCTGCTCCTGTCCTTCACACTTCTGGCTTCCTGCGGCCTGTACACCGACGACGCGCCATCCGCCGCACCGTCGGAAAGCGCCACGGAAAGCGCCACCCCCAGTGCCTCAGCCAGCGCCTCCTCGGAGGCCGCCTCCGTTGAACCCACCGAATCCGGTCCCGCGCTTGCGGCCCAGTGGAAAGAATTCTCCACACCCCACGAAGTGAAGATCACCTGGTTCGAGCAGGGTTGGACCGGCATGGAGAAGGACCTGGACATCATCACGCCGGAAATCATGAAGCGCACGAATCTGCAGATGCAATACGAGCCCATGACGGTTCCCACCGGGGACGACTACAACCAGAAACTCAACCTGATGGTGGCCTCCAACGAGGTGCCGGATATCTTTTTCGGCGGCAGCGACAGCTACACCCGCACCATTTATGAAAAGCTCGGTCTCAGCGGCCGGCTCTGGGATCTGACCGACATCCTCAAGGACTACAAAGGGTTGTACAACCTCGTGTATCCGGAACTGAACCTGTACAAGACCAAGGAAGGGAAGAATTACTTCATCCCAACCCAGACCGGACGCGGAAACGAACTGCTGAAGGAAGCGCCTCACGGGCTTTTCCTTCGCAAGGACTACCTGGATAAACTCGGCATGGCTTACCCGAAGACGCCGGCCGACCTGGCCGAATACCTGCGGAGAAGCAAGGCGGAGATGAAAACCGGCGAAGAAGCTTCCTACGGGTTGGTGCTCGGGGAGAACCTCGGCGGTCTGGAACAGCTCTATCAGCCGTTCTTCCCGCTTCTCGGAAGCCGTGACAGCTATTCCCTGCCCTTTGATCTGAACAACAACTACAAGATTCTGAACTATGAATACACGGACAGCCCGGAACTGCTGCAGGCCGCATTGTACATCCACGGCCTCGTCAAGGAGGGGCTGATCGACAAGGAAGCCCTCACCATCAAGCAGGCGCAGGTGCAGGAAAAGATCTCGTCCGGTCGTGCCGCCGCCGCCACCGCTCCCTGGTGGGACATGAACACCTTCAGCGACAACGCGAAACAGACGGTGCCGGATCTCATGTATGTGGCGGCACCCTACATCTATCAGACACCGGAAATCGAGAAGTCCCGCAGCCTGAAGTGGACGAACTGGGTCGGCTGCTGGTCCTCCCTCATCGTGGACAAGGGCGTGGATGAGGCATCTCTCCGTCATCTGCTGGCCGTCATGGATTACCTGACGACCGAAGAAGGTCAGCTGCTGGTTCAGGCGGGCATCGAAGGCGTCACCTTCCAGTGGAATGCCGAGGGCAAATATGAATTCCTGCAGGAGTTCAAGGACAAGACCAACGATCTGGACTGGAACAAGAGCGCGGCTTACGGTGTGTTCTACTACAGCCAGCTTGTCTTCAACGTCCCGGCCATTACCGACAAACAGGCGACTCCTCCCTCTCTGATTCGGGAAGACAACAAGCTGGGCTGGGAAAACCGCAAGAGCGACCGGGATCTGTATCAGGCCGACATGAAGCCCACGAAGGACTACTACTTCCTTCCCGGCGAGGTGGAAAGCCAGAAGTTCCCGGCCATCATCGATGCCAAACGCGAATTCTGGGCCAAGGTGCTTTCTGCCAAGAACGAAGCGGAAGTTGAAGGCTTCGTGAAGGAATGGGCAAAGAACTGCAAGAGCATGGGCATTGAGGAAATCATCGCGGAACGGCAGGCCTACATCGACAATTTCAAGATGGCTGAATAAGACGGGCCATGAGGAGGCCCTATGGGCGAATTCCATTTTCAGCTTCAGGAGACGGACCGCCTTGTCTTCAAAACCTTTGTGGACTGCAATATGGCGGAAGCCTGGGTGGGCGACCTGCTGCGCATTTTCCTGGGCAAGTACGGCGAAGACCCCGTATGGGGCAATGCGAGGGATCTCCGCTATGCGCAGGGAAGAAGCGTCCCGGAAGCAATGATGCGACCCGAGCAGGATTTCACGGAGGCGGAACTCCCCTGCAACGCGCTTCCCGGCGAAAAGGGCCTCCATGGCGCCGTGTGGTTCGAGTCGCTTTACCAGGCCTCCGGCGGAACCCTCTATGCGCTTTATCACAACGAAAACTATCCCTCGACACTGCCATGGGAGGAAGAGACCGGCAGGGGCTATCGGGATACCGACTGGCCACCCGGCCTGCAGGGCGATTCTTCGGTTCAGGCCGTGTGCCGGATCGGCATCATGCGCTCCGACGATGGCGGACAGTCCTGGAACGACCGGGGCATTCTGCTGGAAGACCGCGACGACCGGCTCATCCGCTCCCCCATCAATCGGAACTTCACCTTTCCAGGAGGGGTCGGAGACCCTTCGGCGGTGGCATGCGGTGATTTCCTGTATGTCTTCTTCGGCGAATATGGTTACCCGGGACCTTATGACCCGAACACCCATGTCCCGGAAATGGAGGCATCCGGGCAGTGCATCTCGGTGGCTCGGGTCGCGCTGGCGGACCTGGACCAACCGGCCGGCCGTGCCTTCCGCTGGGATGGAACGGGTTTTCGGGCATCCTGGGATGCTGTCGGGCGTCCCATTGCTTCCCTTCAGATCGATGCCACCGAGGGCGGCGGACCGGTTTCCTCCGGGCGGCACAGTTTCCACTGGGGTCCGTCGGTCTCATGGAACGAACACCTGCAAGGGTGGGTCATGGTGATGGGACGGGTCGATTCAGAATTCTGGGCCGGGGACTCGGTCTGGATCAGCTTCAATCCCCATGCGGACCTGGGTGAGGGAACCAACAGCCAGGACTGGAGCACCCCGAAGCTGCTGCTTCGCAAGCCGGGACACACGCTCTGGTACCCGTCCCTGCAGCCACCCGATGATCCGGACAGCGTGGCTGCCCGGCATACTTGTGTCTTCCTGGGACAACGGGCCCGTCTGTGGTTCAAGGATCTGGCGCCCAGTACGCACCGCTATTTGAGCGAGAACGAGATTGTCTTTGATCGGAAGGAATGAGACTCGACGCATTCCCGACATGATTGCAATGAACCATGCCCGGCGTCGATAAAAACCCGATCATCGCACCTGTATGAGAGGAGATCGGAATGAATCTGCTGTACCGCATCCGATACGACGACAAATGCTGGCTTCACGAGCTGTCCGCCCACACCACGGAGGTGACGAAAGACGGGGATGCCCGGGAAACCTACCTGCGCTTCCTCGACAACCAGGCGAACCTGCGGATTCTGATGACCGTGGAACGGGACCGCTCGTTCGGTGTCTCCAAATGCACGGCCGTGTTTCGGAACGATTCCCCGCAGACAATTCGTCTGCGGCAATTTGACGCGGGCTGGTCGATTCCTTCCGACGGGATGACGCTCCATTATTTCACTTCGGATTGGGGTTCGGAATTCTTTCCGCATGAAAAGCGCATCGACGGCGAATTCCGCTTCGGTTCCACTTCGGGCCGCTCGTGTAAAGGCTTTGATCCCTGGGCCGGTCTGTCGGTCCCGGGTGGTTACCTGGCGGTTGCCTTGGCCTGGTCCGGAAGCTGGAACTGCACCATCTCTCCGGAGGCCGGAAAACACCAGTTCACAATGGGCTTTTCCACGGAGGATTTCTTTACGGACGTCGCCCCCGGCGGGGAGTATGAATCGGCGCCCCTCTATCTGGCGGAGGGGGCTGATCAGGAAGCGGCCTGCCTGGAAATGCGGCGATACTTCCGTGCGCGGCTGAGTCTCCTCAATGATGGTGGAATCGCCGATGTACCGCTGGAATACAATGAATGGTGGCCTTATGAGGACAAGTTCATCAATGAGGCGGTTTATCAGGAGAATGCCGTACTCGCGAAGGAAATCGGCTGCCGGTACGCGATGATGGACGCAGGCTGGTTCGGTGGTAATGAGGACGGACAGGGTTGGTATGAGAAGCGCGGCGACTGGGCGATTATCAATCGGAAGGACTTTCCTTCCGGCATGAAGGCGCTCTGCGACAAAGCAAAATCAATTGGCATCCTGCCGGGGCTGTGGTGCGAGATCGAGGCGGTCGGGAAGGATGCGCACCTGCATGCCACCCATGGTCACCTGATTGCGCGGCGCGAAGGCAAGCCCCTCGGCTATGTCTGCCTGGGGAGTGAAGAGGGCCGTACCTGGGCCATGGGGGGTGTCGACCGGATTCTGGGCGAGTACGGGGCCAAGTGGATCAAGTTTGACTTCAATCTCGACCCGGCACCCGGTTGTGATGTGACCGGGCATGGACACGGAGAAGGCGATGGGCTCCACGCGCATTATCGCGGGTATTATCGCCTTCTGGAGGAAATCCATCTAAAATACCCGGATGTTGTCATTGAAAACTGTTCCTCGGGCGGATTGCGGATGGATGTCGGCATGCTCTCCCATACACATTGGACCCACCTGAGCGATCCGGATTATACGGAATTCCACCTGCAGTGTTACTGGGGTGCGCTTTCCATGCTTCACCAAAGCGCCTGCCTGCATTTTTCCTGGTCCCAGATCCTTGGGGACCACAACCTTGGCATCTCCAATCCGATTCGGGCTGACATGCCGCGCCACCTCTTCGACTACCAGATCCGGGCGGTTCTGATGGGCATTCCCGGATTCTCCTACCGGTTGCCTGAGCTTCCAGAGTGGTGTCTGGCACGGTTGAAGGAACATGGTGCCTTCTATTCGGAGATTTGGCAGAATTTCATTCTGCATGGCGATGTCCATCGCCTGACGTCCCAGCCGGTCATGGGGGGAAAAGGGGAACGCTTTCCTGTTTTCCAGTTCGCCGCCGCTTCGGGGGACTCGGTTGTTTTTGCCTTCCGGCTTGAGAAGGCGCCAACCGAGAGAACAGTCTTCCTCCGGGGGCTTCTCGCGGAGGATCTGTACGAGGTTTCTTTCCTGGATGGGGATCAGCGCGAAACAAAGCGCGGTCAGGAATGGGCGGATACCGGCCTCACTTTCCGGAATCTGCCGGAGTCCGGATCGGAGATCGCGCGCGTCAGACGCTTATCGGAATAAAGGACATCAATGGTAAAGAAAGGACATCAAGGGGCAAAAGATGAATCGGAAGGAAAACCTGCTTCGTACCCTGAACGGCGGAAATACGGGCCATATACCGGTCACGCCGCATTGGTGGGGCCTCTACAAATTTGCGCATGCCGGTTTGATTAAGGATTATTCGGGGGAATCCGAGGCCTGGTCGATGGGAGGAGAGGAACTCGCCCGGGTGGATGTCGGCTTCTATGAATCATTCCAGCCGGACATGTTTCATCTGACAGCGGGACCCTCGGCGCTTGTCGAGAGCGATGCCGTCCGAGTGGAGAAGGAGCGGCTTATCCAGGCTGTCCGGGAACTTGAATCACTCGCCGTCATCGATGAGTACGTGGAAGCCTTCTATCCCGGGAAGGAAGATATCCTGCGGAGCGGCACGTTCGACCATGTCGGCATCCTGTCGTGCCGGTATGGGCAGAATGCCTTGCTGATGCTCAATGAAGGCAATCCCGTCTGCTCGGTGCTGGACCCGCATGGGTGTGTCGGGTTCGAGAACGGACTTGTCGCGCTGATGGAGAAGCCGGAGAAGATGGAATACCTGCTGCACAAATGCTATGCCGCCACGCTGCCGCGGATGGAAGCGTTGAAGCAGATGGGCGGAAACGGCTACATCGGCTCGGAAACCTACTGCGCGGCCGATCTCATCTCACCGCAGGTATACCGGAGCGTGATTTTCGAGGCGCAACGGGATTTTTACAGGGCAGTCGAAGCGATGGGCCTGATTCCCATCACGTACTTCCTCGGTGACGTTCTTCCGCTCCTGTCGGATATTCGGCAACTTGGCGTGAAAGCCCTCATGGTGGAGGAAGGGAAAAAAGGCATCCGGCTGGACATCGGGGAGATCTATCGCTTATTGGAAGGGGAGGTCTGCCTGTTCGGCAATCTCGACAGTGTTCACGTCCTGCAGGACGGGACACGGGATGAGGTCGTGCGGGAGACGCGGAAGCAGTTGGCGGCTTGCGCACATGGCGGATTTGTCATGGCGAACGGCTGTCCGGTCTCCTTTTCGACCCCACCGGAGAACATCAGCGCCATGATTGAAGCAACGAGAACTTTCCCATAGCAGCGGAATCATCTCCCTTTTCCCGACTTGCGGATTGTTCCGCCAATTGTTGATTCCGCGGTGGTTCGCCAGGATTTTTTTCATTGTTCCTGTCCAGTCGAATGGTTTATAATATCCCTGTAACAAGTGAAGCAGGAATACTACGGTCCTTGGAGGAATGTTCATGAGAGGATTCATTCGGGCGACGCCCGTCCTGAACCGCACCACCGGAATCGCCCTGTTGTTGATCGCCTCTTTGTTGTTCGTTTCCTGTTCCTCTTCCGCCAGGAGCCAATCATCGGACAAGCCGGCTGAAGCGTCCCTTTCCCAGCAGGAAACCACTGCATCCACCAATTCCTCCACAGAGACAGCCGCGCCTTCCGACTCCGCCTCGAAGGAGGAAACCAATGCCCCGGACGATGACAACGCGACTGCAACCCCGGCTGCTCCCACAGAAGAATCGAAAGGCTCAGTCGATTCCCCGGAAGCCATGGAGATTCCGACACCCTACCAGTATCTGGCCCTCATGGCTGGAAACGCGGAGAGTCTTACCTTTTCGTACTTCATGAAACCGGTGGAGGGCGAAGGGTCCGAAGGATTGTACGAACGGCGGGCTGACCTTGCCGCAGCATCATACACCGCGATTGACATGAATGGAAAAGCGCTGGAAGTACGGGAACTTGCGCTCCAGGATGAGACCTTTTTCATTGTGCCGGTGAAAAAGGCCATATATCGATATGAAGGGATTGTTCCCCACCTGATTGAGGCCGAGCTGCTGGCCGCCCTGCAGGGGACTGCTGGCGAAACACTCCTTTCGGATGGCGCAGCGGTTACAACCTTCACGGTCCCTCTGCCGCAGGACCCGGACACTCCGGTTGCCTATGCGTTCACGATGACGAAGGATGGCTTGAAGGAAGTGAAGATATCCGTTGCCGGGGAGCTGCATCGCACCGTCACTTTCGGCGATTTTCTCACCGACGATGTGCCGGAGTCGCATTTTGTCCTGCCGAAAGACCTTCCGGTCGAGCGCTTCGATTACCCTTTCGACCAGGCACAGATGCCCCCATGGTGGGAAGGTGACGATACACCGTGATGGAAGGGAGCCGAAAATGAGCGCAAAAGACAAGACAGGCAGACCGCCTTCCCTGACCGGTGCTTTTCTCAAAGAATATTTTCGCGCAGCCTTCCGCATCACACCGGCCCGTCTTGTTCTCGCCATAGCGGCCGGACTTGTCGCCGGCCTTCTCCACTGGTATTTCCTTGTGGTGGAGAACAATGGCTTCCGCCTGAACGGAGACAAATGGTACAACTTCATCCTTGTGTTCGCAACACGCACCCATGAGGATATTTTTGACCTGACACGCCAGATTTCCGCATTTTTCACACTTCCGCTCCTGCTGGCTGCCCTGCTTTCTCCCTTTTCACGCATGATGCAGTCAGGGTTCGGACGGGTAGTCCGAGGCTGGTTCAGGGAAATCCCCCGCATGGCAGGATATGCATCCGGCCGTTCTGGAACCGCCCGTATGGTTCGCTTCTATGGCGGACTGTCCCTGGGTCTCGGTTTTTCCCTGCTGTTCCAGAATCCTTTGTTCGGCCTCGCCCTTTCATTCATCCTGTTTGCTTCCGCATCCTATGGCATGTCCGATACGGGCATTTCACTGCTTTATTGCCTTTCAACCGATCTGACACCTCTGTCGCGCCGGAAGGACAAGCGGTTCATCGCAGACAACCCCTGCGCCATACTGGATGGACTTTCTTTGGGCTGGCTGGCAGGATCGGTGCCGTTCTTTCTTGTTCCACGCGGCTCATTCGGATTTTTCCTGATGCTTGCCCTGCTACTCTCTCCCCTCGTCATCTGGCTGGGTGTCAGACTGGTTCAAAAAAGAAAGACGGCTGCCGGCAAAGCCCTGATGTTCGCGCTCTGTTTTCTTTCTGCCTCCACGTTGCTTCGTGTCATGGGAGACGATGGCGGATGGAGCGAAGCGGGCAACAGCTTCTTCGACTGGCTCTTCTCCCCCGGCGCTTCGTTGGCTTCCCTTCTTGGACTGGGGCCATCGGCCGCTTCCTTTCTGGCCATCGCGATTGGCTTCATTCCCTTCGTGGGAACCGCAGTGGACCTGATTGGCGCGTGTACCGGCAGAGACATCATCACCGGCGAACAATTGTCCGCCTCCGATCGTTTCATGAACGTAATCGGCCTGGGTCTGCCATTCTTCGACAGCCGCCTGGGTGATGCCTTCGGGAACTATCAGACGGCCAGCGGAATGGGAGATGCCTTGGATGGCTTGGGTGATTCCGGTTCCGATTCGCAGACTGGCGGCGATTCCGGCGGGCGGGATGGCGATTCCGGCTTCGGTCAGCAAGGGTCTGGCTCGGATGGATCCGGTCAGATGGGCGGGTCAGGACATTCGGATTGGTCCGGACATACGGGCGGATCCGGAAACTCAGGCGGATCAGGGAATTCTGACGGATCCGGGAATTCTGACGGCTTCAGAAATTCTGATGGGTCCGGGAATTCAGACGGCTTCGGAGACTCGAATGACTATGACGGCACGGACGATGGGAAGGACACTGACGGTACGGATGGACACGAAGGAAATGATGATTCGCCCGAAATTCGGGATGAATAAGTTCCAAAAAAGAATCCCCTCCCTTGAATGATAATAAACAAGGGCAGGATGTATGAGACATCCTGCCCGATCACGCACAAAGGCGATTATTCATTGGTAACACAATGATTCGGCGGCTCAGCGGGACAGCAGGAGGAACGAAGCCCCCACCATTGCAGCCCCCACGAGGATCATGCCGATGAAAATGATCCTTCTGCTTTTGTCACCGGATATCACAAAAAAGTCCGGTTTCTCCAGACTGTATGTGACCCCGATATCTTCTCCGATCGCATATTTTTTTACACTGGAGCCTGCCTGTTCCTTCGCACGCATCAGGGAACCATCCTTGAGCGTGTATTCGACCAGCAGGGTGTACATGGGTTGCAGATAACGCGTGGCATCTTTCGTAGGGTCAAGGTATTCATCATATCCGACTACGGTCCCCCGGCAAGTCACCGATTGGCCAAAAAGGCGGTTTTCCCGTTTCCACAAAAGAAATCCGCCGATACAGGTGAGGAGTCCGACAGCAAAAAACACCAGAAAATCATTCATTTTTCTTCTCCATTCCACAGGCGCGATGCGCATTCGATGCATTTTTTCGTGTTCCAATCATACCATAATCATCCATCTTGAGGTATACTGTTGAGGTCCTTCTTTTCATATTATTCAGTCACCCGCTTCCATTCAGTCTTCAAGGGGGAAATGACCATGTTTTGCCCGAAATGCGGAACCGCCAACAACGACACCTCCAATTTCTGCCAAAATTGCAGCCAGCCCCTCACCGCCTCACGTGAAAACCTGCAGAATTCCCTGCAGTCTGCGCCAAATTCACCTGCTTCCACTTTTCAGCCTGCACAGAACGCTCAGCCCAACCAGAACTATCAGTCCTATCAGAATGCACAGCCCAATCAGAACTTTCAAGCCAATCAGAATGCCGGTTTCCAGGGCGGATACAACCAATCCGGCCCCGTCAAGCCCAGGATGAAGACATGGAAAATGATTCTGCTGGTGCTTGCAGGCCTTTTCGTCGCGTTCTTCCTGATTGCCGCCTTTTCTCCCGATTCTCCTGATTCTGCGGATGGAGCCGGTGACGCGACAGCATCCGCAGATACGGACATTGCTGCCGATGAAGCAGCCGAATCCGCCGCTGCCTCTGAAGAAAGCTCTTCCGAGGCTTCCACCGACAGTTCCGCCGAGAACAGCGGAGACAGTGCCTCAACCGGCAACGAGGGCGCATCCGAAGCCACTGCCCCGGAAAACACCACGAGTGCCAGCGAGCAGGATGCGCAGGATGCTCCTACTTTTGCCGAGTTCATGGGCAAGGATGTATTCGACTGGAACAGGGCATCGGACAAGGAAAAAATGGACATGGCCTTCCAATGTCAGGCCTATTGGCAGTTTTCAGGGATTACAGGAGAGCCGGTTGAAATGAAGAGCGAGGATCTCGTCAAGAAAATCTCCGAGCAGATGGGCGAACAGGACAGTGTTTTCAGCACTGCCTGCGAAGTCTTCGGCATCGATCCGACTCCCTGGATGGAGCAGGCCGGGAACTGATTGGCGCACATCAATCCATACGCCGCGCAGGAGCGCTTGTGGTATGGCCGCTGGAATGCGTGCTTCTCACACAGGTGCAGAAGCCGGAAAAGTTGTTTTCTGATCCTTGATTGCATGTCGA
>JFJP01038523.1_pt1 | contig 17102 bp, 14 predicted proteins | sample 431651 | NCBI WGS metagenome assembly JFJP01 (sample SAMN02602958, study PRJNA72255) | Microbial mat metagenome, whole genome shotgun sequencing project. | biome: fresh water; feature: sink hole; material: water; isolation source: purple microbial (photo- and chemosynthetic) mats found in... | reverse complement strand
TTTAAATAAGTCAATAATATTGGTAGTTCTGGCATTCTTTTTGGCAGCATGCAATGCTACAGCTCAAAAATATAATATAAATGTAAAAATTAATGGCCTAAGTGATGCAGAGATTTATCTTGCACATCACTATGGTAACAAACAATATCTGGATGATACCATAAAAGTTAATAACAAAGGAGAGGGTATTTTTACCGGAGATTCTTTATTACACCAAGGAATTTACCTTGTAGTTTTACCTTCTAAAAATTACTTTGAGCTTGTTATAGGATCTGATCAAGATTTTTCTGTAGAAACCAATAAAGATGATTTACAGAAAGGAATGAAAATTAAAGGGTCGAAAGAAAATTCGGCTTTTCTGCAATATCAGAACTACATGATTGCAATGAATACTAAATCGATGGACATACAGCAAAGGATTAAAACCAATAGCTCAAATACCGATTCTGTAGAATTTTTACAGAATCAATTAAAAGTATTTGACAAGGAAGTCAGAACTGAATGGAATAAGATAATAGATGAAAACCCAGGAACTCTTTTGGAATCGATAATTAAAGCGATGATTGCTCCCGAAATGCCTGAGTTCGAAGTTCCGGAAAGCATTCAGAATAAGGACTCCGTAAGATGGTTTATGTCATATAATTACAATCAGAATCATTATTTTGATAATGTTAATTTAAGTGATGAACGGTTGCTGCTTACACCGATCCTGCATAATAAAATTGAACATTATTTTACCAAGGTTTTAATTCAAAACCCAGATACCATTATTAAATATATTGATATTATAGCTCAGAAAACATCTAGTAGCAATGAGGTTTTTCAATATGTTATGCGGTATTTTATAAATACATTTCAGCAAAGCAATATAATGGGTATGGACAAAGTGTTTGTTCATGTAGCCGATACGTATTATTTATCGGGAAAAGTTACCTGGCTCGATGATGAAACTATGAAGAAACTAGGTGAACAAGTTGCTAAACTTAGGTTCAATTTGGTTGGAAATGTAGCTCAGGATCTAAAAATGGAAACCTTAACCGGACAATATGCAAGGCTACACGAAATAAATGCTAAATATATTCTTGTTATGTTTTACGAACCCGATTGTGGACATTGCAAGAAAGTTGTTCCAAAAATCTGGGAGATTTACAATCAGTTTAACCGTAGCGAATTTGAAGTATTGGCTGTTTATACTCAAACAGACAAAACCGAATGGATGACATATCTCGAGAATAAACATTATGACTGGATAAATGCCTGGGATCCATACAACCTTACTAATTTCAGATTTTTTTACAATGTTTACAGTACTCCAACATTATATTTACTAGACAAGGACAAAAAGATTATTGCCAAACGTATTGGTCCTGAAACTGTTGAAAACATATTAAATCTTGAACTTGGCAGAAAGAAATTTTCTGAAATAGATTTTACAACAGAAGAAGAATAGATTTTCATAAAACTATATAATAAAACCCGCCTGCTAGCGGGTTTTTACTTTTTATAATTTTTTATTACTTATAACCTGCTTGCAAGTTCATAAATAGAATTTACCTGAAAACTATTTTCATCACTTTTATAACTCCAGAAACCCTCTTCGATAGTAACATGCGGAATAGTATCATTTCCTTTATCGACAGAAAAGTTTAATCGTTCCAACGCTTTTTTTGTCCAGGTATAATATATCCCATCACCCAATAGTCCAATCTTCTTCGAATGCTTTCGTTTCATTCTAAAATCGCCTTTTATTTTATCAAAATTTAGGTTGGTATGATCAAAAAGATGGTTGAATGTTTCGTTAAGGATTAAGTCTTCTGGCGCTCCTTCGGTTATGCCATCAGAAAGCATCAGCCAAATTTTATCTGCTTCCTGAATAGCTATATTTAGATCATGTGTTGAGAAAATGATGGTTTTACCTACCTTGCCGTCAGGCAGGTTTTCGGTTTTTGCCAGATTATTAAGAAGATGAACTATTTCGTACTTGTTTGGCAGATCAAGAAAAGCAGTCGGTTCGTCAAGAATTATTACCTGAGTATCTTGAGCTAATGTTCGTGCAATCATAACTCTTTGTCGCTCACCATCGCTAATTTCGTTAATATTTTTATGGGCGAACCGCTCCATTCCGACCATTTTGAGTGCCTTATTTACAGCATTAATGTCTTTTTCTTCTAATTTACCAAACCAGTTGGTATGAGGAAATCGACCAAGGGCCACCAGATCAAAAACTCTTAAATTATTAACCTGAATAATCTCAGTCGAAACGAAACTCACCAATCCTGCAAATTCGGAACGGGAATAATCACCAATTAATTTATTATTTATGGTTACCTGACCTTTTTTTGAATGCTGAAGACCGGCAATGCTTCTTAACAAGGTGCTTTTACCTACTCCATTTTTACCAACAATAGCAATTAATTCACCTTTGCTAGCTGAAAGGTTAATACCTGAAAAGAGCGAAAAAAAAGTACTTTTCGAAACGGGATATCCAATCTCAAGATTCTGTATTTCTAATATTTGATTGCTTTCTACCATTCAAAATTAACTAATACTTGAAAACCTCTGTTTTTTGACAATTATCCAGATTACAATTGGAATCCCTACCAATGCTGTAATCGAATTTATGGGTAATGAGCTTTCCTTTCCGGGTAATTGCGAGACAATATCACTAAAAAGCAAAACAATGCCTCCAATAATCATTGATCCGGGTAATAAAACCGAATGGTTGGCTGTTTTAAAAACCATCCGGGCTAAATGAGGAACGGCAATTCCAATAAATCCAATAGGTCCACAAAAAGCAGTTATTGTACCTGCAAGTAAACTGGTACTAAAAAATATTAAAAATCTCGACAAACGAATATTTAACCCCATACTTTTAGCATAGTTTTCGCCTAGCAACAATGCATTTAACATTTTTACTGATAAAAAAGCAATTAATAAACCGAATAAAATACTTGGAATAAGAACATATAACTGAGTAATAGAAACCCCACCCAGACTACCCATTGTCCAGATAATAAAAGCCTTTAACATTGTTTCATTACTAAAATACTGTAAAATTCCTACCAACGCTGTTGTTGCACTTCCGAACATCATACCAAGAATAAGTATTGTCATAATATCTTTAACCCGAGTGGAAACTGCAAATATAAGAAGTAAGATTAACCCAGAGCCAAACCAGGCAGCGAGTACAATTACCCAATTGCTTAATATGCCTAAATAATTAAAAATACCTAAAGAAGATACACCAAGCACCACAATTGCGACTCCCAAACTAGCACCAGAACTAATACCTAAAACATAAGGCCCTGCAAGTGGATTTTTAAAGATGGTTTGCATCTGTAAACCGCTTACGGCCAATGCAAATCCTGCAAAAAGTGCTGTTAGAGCCTTGGGTAGCCGAAACTGAAGAACAATGGTTGTATACTCAGGAAAATCAGAGTTATCAGAGAAGAAAGCGCCCAGAACCTCCTTTATTGGTATTTTAACAGATCCTAAAAAAACATCTGCAAAAAACAGCAAAATGAGTATAATTAACAAAATGATCCAAATAAATATTTTATTGCGTTCTGAAACCAATTTAATATTTTGATTTTAAAATGAAACGTCAAAAATAATAAAAACCCAAGATAATTAAAATTAGTTTACAGTTGCCAAGGATGAAAAGGTAAAAACAAAACCCTTTTATAATCGTTTAATGAATAGCTTTGTAGTAAACTAACTCATAATCAGGAATAAGTTCTGGATTAAAAATGGCTATCATATCTTTAAGAATAACATGTGGATTTACAATCCCCGACTCCCAGTAATCTATCCCACCATATGCATTTACTTTGGCATTATTATTAAATATTTTTGCACTTGTAAGAGGATTAAATTTTTTGAATCGTTCATCCATTTCAATTATTTCTTCAATTTTATTAACTGTGCCCGTATTTAGCCAAACCTCAGCCTTATTTGCTTTAGAAAAGATGGATTCGAAATTAAGGGTAAGGCTTTCACGTGATTTATTACTTTTCCAGATATAATCTCCACCGGCATCATTGACCAGTTTTGCTAAATAAGAATTTCCTCCAGGAACATACCAAACTTCCTTCCACGGCAAGCCAAATAAAACAGTGGGTTTAGAATCTGCTTTTTGAGAAATAGTAACTAAATCAAGATATTGTTTTTCAATATTATTAAAGTAATTAGCCGCAAAATCATCCATATTATAAAATTCAGCTACAAGCTTTATCCATTCAAGCTTACCCAATGGGTGATTCTCGAGATATTCGGCAATAATTATAGTTTTAATTCCCAATTCGTTCATTCGCTGATTGTATGTGGCCACCTGACTTCCGATTCCGTATGTTGTAACCAGATCGGGTTTAATACTTGCAAGTAGTTCATAATTAAGACTATTATCGTAACCAACATCAACAATTTTATTAGTCTCTAATGCTTCTCTAACCAATTGATTATATACATACTTATGGCCTGAAATGCCATTAATTGTGTTGTTTTTATTTAATGCATCGATAAATGCTATATGCGTTGTAGATAAACAAACTACTTTTTCAACAGGTGTTTTTATTTGAATAATATCATCAGGCAATTCGGGCAAAGAATCAAGGTTATCTGCAAGAGCATAACGAAATTCAACATTGTCGGCTCCTTGCCAAGGATCTTTTATGGTTATCAGTTTAAAATTATTAAAATACTCAATTTTAAATCCCTGGGCATATTTTATTTCACAAATCGATAATCTTTCTTTAACAGAAATATTTTCGTTGTTCTTGTCGGATGATACATTACATGAAATAAAAAAAACAATTGGACTTAAAAATAATAGCCTTAATATCGATTTCATAATATTTTATTTATTTCAAATATAGCTTTAATTCCTTTTTTAATTAAATTACATGCGAAATTGTTTTCAGATTTTGATACTTGAAGTTTTGTAATAACCTTTACATTAAATGTATCGTATAAAATTATAACCTTTTATACCACTTACAAACAGGAGCTTTAGCATGCAACAAAGAATCTCTAGAATTCTTTTAGTTATTTTAATCTTAATTTCTATTAATAAGGGAGTTTTTGCGAGTTCCTTAAATACTGATACTATTCATTTTAAAGGCAATAATGATTATCCTCCCTATCAATTAATAAATTCAGATGGTCAACCTGATGGCTTTAGCGTCGATTTGCTTAATGCTATTGCAAGAACAATGGGTTTAAACATAAAAATCAAACTTGACGATTGGAATACAGCCAGATATGAGCTTGAGCAGGGTAAGATTGATGGTTTGGCTGCTATGTCACCATCATCAGAAAGAAGTAAAAAAGTAAATTTTTCAACTGCTTATGTTTTTATCTCCCACTCATTATTTGTTCGTAAAGGCAGTACAATTGAATCGCTTGATGATATTTCTGAGATGCAGGTTATTGTAGTAAAAGGTGATATAATGCATGATTTTCTCATTTCGAATCAATTAACAAAATATGTTATTCCAGTAAAAAATTACCAAACTGCTTTGCGATTGCTATCTGCCGGTGAGTATGATTGTGCTTTAGTAAATAAGCTACAAGGCCAATTTGCAATAAATGAATTTAGTCTTACCAACCTAAAGCCTGTAGGCGCAGCAATACAACCCTACGAATTGGCATTTGCTGTTAATAAAGACCGACCTGAACTTGTTTCTCAACTTAATGACGGTCTTCAGATATTAAAATCGACAAACGAATACGATCAAATTTATGACAAATGGTTTGGCATTTACGAACAAACCGATATTAAGGGAAAAGTACTTACAATAATCGCATGGATTCTTATCCCATTTGGGATTATTCTCACATCCATATTATTCTGGTCATGGTCACTAAGAAAACAAGTGGCATCAAAAACTTTTGAACTACAAACAGAATTAAACGAACGACGAAGAGCAGAAAAAGAATTATTAAAAGAAAAATCATTGTTAAATTCAATGATTAATTCAATCCCCGACCTCATATTTTATAAAGATAAAGACAACAGATATCTGGGATGTAATGAATCCTTTGCTAAATTTTCAGGTATTAATTACGATATTAAAGGGAAATCCGATTATGAAATATTTTCATTCGATAGAGCTCAACAATACCATGATTTAGATAGTAAATTAATTATGGAAAATAAGCAATATCGATTCGAATCATGGGAACAAAGTGAGGAAGGTAAAAAATACTTATTGGATACATTAAAAGTTCCCTTTACAGACGAAGAAGGATTACCTTTGGGTATAGTAGGTATTTGTCATGATATTACCGAACGATATAAAAATGAAATAGCACTTACACAAGCAAAAGAAAAAGCAGAAGAATCTGATCGGTTAAAATCATCATTTCTTGCTAATATGTCGCATGAGATTCGTACACCTATGAATGCCATTATTGGTTTTTCCGATCTCCTCGTAGATACGGAAACTGATATTAACGAGCGCGAAGAGCTTGTTTCTCATATAAATAACAATTGTAATACACTATTACATTTAATTGATGATATTATCGATTTAGCAAAAATAGAAGCAAACGAATTATCTGTAACTTTAAGAGATACAAATATAAATGCAATTCTGTATGAATTGTATGATAGTTTTGTCGAAACAAGTAAAAAGATTAATAAAGGCCAAATATTATTAAAACTTCAAGAAGGTTTACCACACGAAAATATCATTGTTAAAACCGATCCATTTAGATTAAAACAAGTACTTACCAACCTGATTGAAAACGCTTATAAATTTACTGAACAAGGATATATTGAGATAGGCTATAAACTAGAAAAAAGAGAGAAGATAATCGAATTTTCTATTAAAGATACGGGTATTGGAATACCAAAAGATAAATTTGAAGAAATATTTGAACGTTTCAATAAAATAGAATCTGATAAATCAAGACTTTACCGAGGAACAGGTCTTGGACTAACTATTACAAAAAATCTAGTTGAACGACTTGGAGGAAAAATCTGGCTAGAATCTGAAACAGGAAAAGGTTCGACATTTTTCTTTAATTTACCTCTGGAAAAACCTGATGAATCGAAAAACAGCAATCAAAAACCGGAAACAATTAATGACTTTTCTCACTGGCAAAACAAAACAATCTTGATTGCCGAAGATGAAGATAGTAACTATAAATATCTCGAGATGGTTTTAAGAAATAAAGGATTAACTCTTCTTAAAGCAGAAAATGGATTTGAAGCGGTTGAGATCTGCAAAGGAAAAACGAAAATAGATCTAATTTTAATGGATATCAAAATGCCCGGTATGAATGGGTTAGAAGCCACAAATCAAATAAAGAAAATTCACCCTAAAATACCCATCATTATACAAACCGCTCATGCTATGTATAACGATAGAAACCATAGTTTTGAGGCAGGTTGCGATGATTATATTACCAAACCCATTAAATCAAACACTCTGTTTGCTGTGCTGAATAAATACTTATAAAAAGAAGAGTAAAACAACATCTAAGACTTTTTCCCTAAACTACTTGCATTGAAAATCTTGACTGAATTTATGAAAGGCAATCAATTTTGTTTAAATTTGATAGTTTATTCTTTAACTAAAATTAATCTTATGAAAAAATTATTAATGGTAATGCTTGTTTGTACAAGTCTTATTGCCAATTCGCAAAACGAAATGAAACCTTTCAGGTTTTATGTATCACCTTCAATTCATATTGGTTTCTTTAGTCCAGATGAAGTAAATACTTATATTGAAAATGCATTAAGTAGTTATGAATTGACTTTTGGCACTACCGATCTTATTATGAATTATAATGTAGGCCTAGGATTTGGATTTCGATTCTTTAATTTGGCCGAACTTCAAACGGTTACCGAGTATTCAATAGCTCCAAAATCTTTTGTGGTAACAAATGGAGATAATATGTCATTTACATTTTCAAAGTTTACTGCAGGTTTAATGGCTAATTTTATGATTCCACTTACATCAAACGAACGTAAAACCTCTGCGATTATAGGTGCTGGCATTCTTTATCATAATATGAGTTTCGAAGATTACAAGGCAACTAAAATTGCACCTCGTTTTCAAGCAGGTATAAGTTTAAACAACAACAAATTTAATCCGCAAATTCTCATATCTTACGATATGGCCAAAGCAGATGATAATGGATTTGAACTCGATTATTCAGGAATAAGGATTGGTGCTAACTTAAATTTCTAGCCTAAGAACACGCTTTTTTATGTTATAAACGTTTAATTTACATTTAATTAGGTTTATAATGAACAATTACGTATCGTATTATGTTAATATATTGATTTGTTAAATCATATTAATAAGTTGTATATTTGCTGCTTTAAAACATATTCCTAACTTTTAGGATAATTTTATAGTGATGACAAAACTAAGAAACCAAACCATTCCTGCATTAATTGAGAATAGCTCTCAGCTATATGCAGATAAGGCAGCATTATCTTTTGTTGATGGAAAATCTTATACTTATTCAGAATTAAGTATTGAAATTGACAAAGTTAAAACCTTGTTATTAAGTTTAGGAATTCAAAAAGGTGATCGGATTGCAATTTTAAGCAGAAATATGCCCAACTGGGGAATTTCATATTTTGCAATAACCTCATTAGGTGCTATAGTTGTACCCATGTTACCCGATTTTCATGAAAACGAGATTCAGAATATTATCGACCATTCGGGATGTAAAGTAATTTTCGTTTCAAAGCTTATGTTTCCGAAAATTGAAAAAATCAATTCTGAAGCGATTAATACTATTATTTATACTGATGATTTAACGATTGCTCGTGGTAATTCCATAGATGTTACATCCGAAACCAAATCTGAGAATGTATATGAAGAAGACATTGCTTCTATCATTTACACATCAGGAACAACAGGCAAATCGAAAGGGGTAATGTTAACCCATAAAAATATTGTTAACAATGCCATACAGGTTTTATCCATCGAAGCAGTAAATTCGACTCACTCATTTTTATCAATTTTACCTTTATCGCATACTTACGAAAATACACTCGGATTTATTTTACCTCTAATGCAAGGTGCGACGGTTTATTATCTTGATAAACCTCCTACAGCTACAATTCTGTTGCCTGCATTAAAACTAATTCGACCTACACACATATTAAGCGTTCCAATGGTAATAGAAAAGATTTATCGTAATCAAATCTTACCAAAATTTACAAATGGCAAAATAATATCCGCTTTATATAAAGTTGGTTTTATAAGAAAAATACTTAATAAGTTAGCAGGTAAAAAATTATACGAAACCTTTGGTGGCAAACTCGTATTTTTTGGAATTGGTGGTGCTCCGTTAGATCCTGTTGTAGAAAAATTTTTACGCGAAGCAAAATTCCCATATGCAATTGGTTATGGATTAACCGAATCAGCTCCATTGCTTTCGGGTGCAAACCCAAAACAGGTAAAATTCAGAGCAACCGGACCAGTGCTTAAAGGAGTACAAATTAAAATTAACAATCCCGATCCAATATCTGGCGAAGGTGAAATTTGGGCTAAAGGTGATAATATTATGAAAGGTTATTACAAAGAACCTCAAATAACAAGCGAAGTATTAACTCCCGACGGTTGGCTTAAAACTGGTGATTTAGGTCATTTTGACAAAGATAATTACCTATACATCCGTGGACGACTTAAAAATATGATCCTAGGTGCTAGTGGCGAGAATATTTACCCTGAGGAAATTGAATCTGTTATCAATAATTTTAAATACGTTGTTGAGTCAGTTGTTGTTGAACAGAAAGGTAAGCTTGTAGCTTTAGTCCATTTTAATTACGAAGAACTTGAAAAACAATTTCACGAATTTAAGGATGAAGCGATTCTTTATATTAATCAAAAAATTGATGAGCTTACTCAAGAATTACAAGATTATGTTAATTCAAGAGTAAATAAATTCTCGCGTTTAAATGCTGTAATTGCATATAGCACTCCTTTTGAAAAAACAGCTACACTAAAAATAAAAAGATATTTGTATTATTAGACTATAAAACAAATTGTTAAATCAAAAAACCATCCATCATATAAGGATGGTTTTTTTGCTTTTCTTGACATTGTTAACAAAATAAGCTATATTAAAACATAATTTCCCAACATGATTTATGCAATAAGCGATATACATGGTTGTTATAAAACTCTTCAGGTATTGCTACAAAAGCTAGAATACAAACCCTCTGAAGATCGTTGTTTTTTCCTTGGAGATTACATTGATCGCGGACCAAGTTCTAAAGCTGTACTTGATTTTTTGATTGATTTAAAGCAACATAATAATCGTTTAACTATTTTACGAGGAAATCATGAACAGATGATGCTTGACACATTTAAGAATAATCGCAAAGAGGATTATTTATTATGGAAACAAAATGGATGCGAAACTACACTTCAGAATTTTGGAGTACCACCTGGAGATTATGATTTAATTGAACATATACCATCAACATATATTGATTTTATCGAATCATTGCCCTATTTTGCAGAGTATGATCAATTTTTGCTCGCACATGCCGGATTTAATTTTCAATCAGGTGACCCTTTTAATGATACGAATAGCATGCTCTGGATACGTGACGAAGACTATGATAAAACCCTATCGGAAGGCAAAACAATCATTCATGGACACACCCAAAGGCCTGTTTTTCAAATTCTCAAAAAAATAAATAATAAATCCAATGTAATATGTATTGATTCTGGTTGTGTATATAAGAAAGTACTTGATCTAGGCTGGTTATCAGCTCTGAATCTTGAAACATTCGAATTAATATCTGTCAAAAATATTGACTTTTAAATAATTAACTATGAAAAATGAAGATGAAATATCATTGCTTTTTACTTGTTCTGAAATTGATGCACAGGTTTTAAAAGATATGCTTGAAGAAAACCAAATTGGTGCGATGGTAATTAATAGTATGCAATCTGGATTAGCAGCAGGTTTTAGTGGAGGATTACCTGGCATTGAGTCGAAGGTTTTTGTTGCCGAAAAGGATATAGACAAGGCAAAAGAAATTCTGGAAGAATTTAAAAATTCGTTTACCCAGGAGACTTAATTATTAAATCGACACAAACGATCTTTTTCTGTTTTCAAAAACAGCTATTTTTTTATATCCAATAGTTTTCAGTAAGGCTTTTGCTTTGCTAAAATTCTGCGCAATATCTACAGCCTGATGTGCGTCGGAACCGAGAGTAACAGGTACGTTCTCCTTCTTACAGATTTTGAGGAACTCTTCGGATGGATAAAATTCGTTACATGGTTTATGCAATCCGCTTGTATTTAGCTCAATAGCAACATCAGATTTTTTAAATGCTTTGGCAGTTTCCTTGTATAAATTGGTTAATTTAAAAGAAGGATAATAAGCAAACTTTTTAATTACATCAGCATGTCCAATAATATCAAATAATCCCGACAGTGCTGATTGCTTAAGTAACGCAAAATACTCGAGGTACAATGTATCAATATTCATATTGGTATAGTTGGTTGGATCAGTATCGAAGTTCCATCCATCAATAAAATGAATTGATCCGATAACATAATCTACTTGTAAATTCTCAATTATGAGTTTTACCTCATCTTCCTTTCTATAGAAATAATCCATTTCAATACCAAACTTCACTTTAAATGGCAATTCCTTAATATTCTTAAGCTTTCGGATTTTTTCTTTCATAAAACTAAAGTTCTCGGAACGAACAGACCATTTAGGAAAGTTAATGCAGATGTGATCAGAAAAGCCAATCTCCTTCATATCATACTGAGCAGCCATACGCAGGCAATCTTCATGTGTATCCAGTCCATCAGAAAGGCTTGTATGAATATGATAATCGATCATAAAACACGTATTAAAAAATCGAAATTATGAAATAATATACTGAAAATGAAAGAAATTGATTAATTTCGTGTTCAATTTAAAAAAACAAACTAACTGAGTTAACTAATTCAAATAGTTATATATAGTTTTCAATAAAATGTATAAGTTAAAAAGAGTTCATAACATACCTATAACTTTAAACCGTGCATGGGACTTCTTTTCAAAGCCTGAAAATTTAGAACTAATTACACCTGCCATACTAAATTATAAAATCTTAGAAAGATCCGAAGCGGGAGATATGTATCCGGGAATGATTATAACGTATCAATTAAGCCCTGTTTTTAACATTTCAATTAAATGGGCTACTGAAATTACACAAATCAAAGAATTTAAGTATTTTATTGATAATCAGATTAAAGGGCCTTTTACAATCTGGCATCACGAACATCATTTTAAAGAAATTGAAGAAGGTATTGAGATGACAGATATTTTATTTTACGATTTGCCTTATGGCATATTAGGAAAGATTGTACATAAGCTTTTTGTGAAGAAAAAGGTAGATGAAATATTTTATTATAGAGAGCAAAAAATAAAAGAACTTTTTGGTTCAATGTAATCCAAAAAGTTCTTTTCAATTATGAATAAAAACCTATCTAATCTACTAGTAATTAAAATCCTTTAATGTTTCCATTAATCTTTTTCGGGTAAAGAAAATTCTGCTTTTTACCGTTCCAATTTTCAAATCAAGCTCATCAGCTATTTCTTTGTATTTAAATCCTGAAAGAAACATATTAAAAGGTACTTTAAATTCCTCAGGCAATTCTTCAATATGTTTTAGTATTTCCTTTGTAAAATACTCTGTATCTGGTTTTTCAGGAGCAATATCTCTTGAGTTATTAAGAAAATACATATTTTTTGTAGCATCACTATGTGTATTTTCCTTTCGTTGCTTTCTATAATTATTAATAAAGGTATTTTTCATTATGGTAAAAGCCCATGCTTTTAAATTGGTATAACCAATAAATTTATCTCTGTGAGATATCGCTTTTAAATAAGTTTCTTGCAATAAATCCTGAGCTTCTTCTTTATTAGAAGTTAAACTCATAGCAAAACGAGACAACTTACTTTCTAAGCTTATTAATTGAGTATTGAATTCTATTGCTGTCATAGTTGTATTTTTTAAATTTATCGTTAAACAAATATACAACACAATTAAACAAAATTCCAAATTTCAAAACCTTATATAAGACCAAATTCAATTCATTTCTAAATAAGTAAAATCAATACTTTATAGCGTATTTAGGCAATATACTACTTTTTTACCTAAAGATTCTAAATTACAAATAAATGCATTTTTTTGTTTAACTTTATGTAGCTTAGTATTCATCATCATTAAACAAAAAGATCCTGCCGAAAACCGCACAGGATCATTTGTTTAGAATCGTTCTAAATATTAAATTCCTTTAATTAATCTTTAAGAATTCATTTAAATCAAGTGGAGATGAAATTTTGCGGATATTTGCAGGAACATCGCGAATGCCGTCTTTAACTTGCAATCCGGTAATAAAAATGGTTTGAAATGGGAATTCTTTAGATAGTTTGTTTAAATAATCTACGGTTTTAATCCCCGTAATAGATGAAGTAATTGAAGTAAACAAATAATCAGCTTTAACCATTTTGGCTGTCTCTACTACATCGGAATATGGAACAGAGCTACCCAAATAATAAATAAGCTTACCTGATTTTTTAACCAAATAGTAATAAAAGAGTAATCCCAGTTCATGATACTCTCCTTCGGGTAAAAACATCACAAACTTCTTTGTATTCTGATTATCTGTAACAGAAAGATTATCAATAGCTACCATTAGTTTTTGGCGAAAAAGATTCGATACAAAATGTTCGTGGGCTGGATTTATTGAGCCTGTTTGCCAAAGCAATCCAATTTTTTCGAAGAATGGAAAAATGATTTTTATAACTGCATTTTCGAATCCTTCATTCATTATGTACCGCGATAATATTTTCTCGAACCGTGATTCATTCATATCAACCATTGCCAAAACCATATTCTCTATATTATTTTCGGCATCCGATGCATCATTTGATATACTTACAACCTTATCGGTAAGTTCAGCATCCGATAAATGAGCAATATTGGATATTTTAATTCCATGTCGATTCAGAATAGCAACGTTTAGTAATCGTTTTAATTCTGTATCACAGTAAAACCGTATATTAGTATCAGTGCGGTCTGGTTTAATCAAATTATATCTTTTCTCCCATATACGGATAGTATGCGCTTTTATTCCCGATAGATTCTCTAATTCTTTAATTGAATACTTTGCCATATTTCAGTAATTTTCGATTTCTTACTTTTTGTTTAAAACAAAACAGTACAACAATGGTTCAATCCTAAGTAAAACTATTTGTATAAGAATTGAATTCAAAATCATAAACAAATAAAGCAATCTTTTGTTTATTTGGCAAGTAAACATATTCCCTATTTTTTAATTTTAAGATTTATTATTGACAACAATACAATTATATTTAGCTAAGTGGCTTTGAAAAATTTGTACCTTTCAAAAAGGATTACAGTTTCCATTTTAAAACGAAAATGCCTTGATTTAAATGAATAAAATTTCTCTTTTTTGGTTTCGTCGCGACCTTAGGTTATTTGATAATCATGCTTTTTATAAAGCATTGCAGAAAGGTAATGTACTGCCCATTTTTATTTTTGATAAAAACATACTCAACAAATTAGAAGATAAGAATGATCAAAGGGTAAGCTTTATTTATGATGAAATAAAAAAACTAACATCAGAATTGGAAATTTATAACAGCTCATTAGCCGTTTATTATGATAATCCATTAAATGTTTTCAAAAAGCTTACACAAGATTTTCAAATCGAGGCTCTGTATTACAATCATGATTATGAGCCCTATGCAATTGAAAGAGACAAATCGGTTAATCAATTTCTCAATTCATTAAACATTCCTGTTTTTAGTTTTAAAGATCAGGTAATTTTCGAAAAAGATGATATTTTAAAATCCGATGGAAAACCTTATACTATTTTTACTCCTTATATGCGAAAGTGGAAAGAAGCATTAATAAAACAATCACTTCCAGCCTTCTCGTCCGAAAATCTGATGGCCCATCTATATAAAACAGATCCTTTAAAATTACTCGAAATTGAGAGTATGGGGTTTAAAAAAACAAAGTACAATTTACCCGACAGGATTATTGACATCGATAAAATTAAAAACTACCAAAAATATAGAGATTTTCCATCGATTGATGGTACAAGTCGATTAAGTTTACATTTACGTTTTGGCACCATTAGTATTAGGCAATTAGTAAATAATGCTAGTGAGTTAAATGAAACATTCCTTAATGAACTTATTTGGCGTGAGTTTTATATGATGATTTTATATCATTTCCCTCAAGTAGTAGATCATTCATTTAAATCACAGTACGAAAAAATTGAATGGACAAATAACGAAGAGCATTTTAACAGGTGGTGTGAAGGAAAAACCGGTTATCCGATTGTTGATGCCGGAATACGCGAACTAAACGAAACTGGTTTTATGCATAACAGAGTAAGAATGATTACTGCAAGTTTTCTAACTAAACATTTATTAATCGATTGGCGTTGGGGAGAAGCATATTTTGCCCAAAAATTATTAGATTATGAATTGTCGTCAAATAACGGTGGGTGGCAATGGGCTGCAAGTACAGGTTGCGATGCTGTGCCTTATTTCCGAATTTTTAGTCCCGACCTTCAAACCAAACGATTTGATCCTGATTTAGTTTATATTAAGAGATGGTTACCCGAATTGAATACTTCTAATTACCCAAAACCTATAGTAGATCATCAATTTGCAAGAGAAAGAGCCATAAAAACCTATAAAAAAGTACAGCAATAAATAAGAATTATGGAAATTACAATATTTGGAGCATCAGGTTTTATTGGAAAAGAATTAGTTAAGTATCTCTTAGAGAAAAACTATTCGGTTAATATTATAACCCGAAACAAAAATATTAACAGAAAAAAATTCAATCAATCGGTTAACGTTTTTGATTATAATTTCGATTCGCTGCTGGAATTAATTAATAAAACAGAGGTGATTATCAATCTTGCCGGTGAGAATATTTCAGGTGGAATGTGGACAAAAAAAAGAAAACAGAAGATTCTTGATAGCCGTGTAAAAACGGGCAATTTAATAACATCACTATGCGAAAAATCTGAGAAGAAACCAACGCTTTTAATACAGGCTTCTGCTATCGGATATTACGGATTTAATCCCAAAAGTAATTGCAATGAACAAAGTGAGAAAGGCGAAGGATTTTTAGCCGATGTTTGCGAAAAGTGGGAGAATTCAACTCAACTAATTACCAATGCAGGAATTAAACGATCAATTATCCGAACGGGGATAGTTTTGGGCAATACCGGTGGAATTATGCCTAAACTACTTCTCCCCTTCCGATTTTATAGTAATGTTTTATTGGGAAAAGGCAAAAACTATCTTTCGTGGATACATATTAAAGACGAAATTAGAGCCATTGAATTTATTATTCAAAACCCAGATAAATCTGATATTTATAATTTAGTAGCTCCAAATCCTGTTACAATGAGTGATTTGTTAAAAAATATTGCAGAATTTAAAAATCCCTTGATTCGATTAACTATTCCTGACAAAATACTCAATTATGTTTTAGGCGACATGGGAAAAGAAATGGTTTTAGCAAATCAGCATACAATATCTCAAAATTTATTAAACGCAGGATTTCGGTTTGAATATGAACATTTAAATTCCGCAATTACTGACATACTAAAATAAAAAAGACCGCTATTTCTAGCGGTTTTCTTAAGAATCTAAATAATTAAATATGTGCTATTGGATCTGGTTCACCATCAGGATCGTTAAGAACATATCCACTTGTTTTTGGATTTCCATTGGTTACTAATAAAATACCACACATATGAGGAGCAGCCATTGATGTTCCACTCATTGTGGTATAAGCGCCACCTTTGTAAGTTGAATAAATATTTACACCTGGTGCACAGAAATCAACAGGAGGATTGCCATAATTTGAGAATGTTGCAAATTTATCATAGACATCCATTGCAGAAACTGTCCAGATATAAGTACCATTAACTCTTGCAGGAGAATGGTTATTTGCATCATCGGTTTCGTTACCAGCAGCTAGAGCAAAGAAAATACCTTTATTTGAAGCAGCTAAAACAGCATCATCAATAGGTTGATAAACACCACCACCCAAACTCATATT
>JFJP01039073.1_pt1 | contig 17104 bp, 9 predicted proteins | sample 431651 | NCBI WGS metagenome assembly JFJP01 (sample SAMN02602958, study PRJNA72255) | Microbial mat metagenome, whole genome shotgun sequencing project. | biome: fresh water; feature: sink hole; material: water; isolation source: purple microbial (photo- and chemosynthetic) mats found in... | reverse complement strand
TTTGTGAGTTTGTTAGTTAATTAATAAGTATTCAGATACATATCTGAAATCAGATACCTTTAAAATGGTGTACATAGTAATATACACAAAATATATATATTGCATTGTTAAACAATGCAAATCAATGAGTTAGTATAAAAAAACAATTACATATTGTTAAGGAAATCCAAAAATTTGTGGTTGGGTATAAAATCTTCCACACCTTCTTCTCTGTATTCGGGTTTTATACCGTCAACAAAGTACATATCAATTTTTCCTTTATTTTTTGCATCAATTTTACCGCGATAGGTACAATTGAAATAATCCTGAACAATTTCAAACGTTTCGCCCGAAATATTTACCTTGCTTACCTCGCCCGATTGCTCCATGCGAGCGGCAATATTTACCGTATCGCCCCAAATATCGTAGGCAAATTTTCGCTTGCCTACCACTCCGGCAACCACAGGTCCTGTATGAATGCCGAGCCGCAATTTCCAATCGGGCAATCCCGATTCTTCGGCATTTTCGCTCAGAGTACGCATCAGTGCCTGAATTTCGAGTCCGGCAAGTACCACATCGAATGGATTGCTTCGGTTGCGAATGGGCAATCCACCCACGCACATATACGCATCGCCAATGGTTTTTATTTTTTCGATGTAGTGTTTTTCAACAATATCATCGAAACGGGCAAAATAGGTATGCAGAGTATATACAAGTTGTTGAGGCGTAAGAGTTTCGCACGATTTGGTAAATCCTTTGAAGTCGGTAAAAAGTACCGTTGCAGTTCGGTAGTTTCGGGGCTTGGCAGCACCACTCGATTTGAGCTGAATGGCAACGTTTTCGGGCAAAATATTGAGCAGAAGTTTTTCGGTTTTTTGTTTTTCAACCTCCAAAATTCGTTTTTCGTTTTCAATTATTTGTTTCTCTTCTTCGAGTGCTTTCTTCTCATTTTCAATCACTTCCTTTTCTTTCAGAATTTCTTGATTTTGCTTTTCCTGCAAAATATTCATTTCCTTAAGGCTGCGGGCAAGCTTAATCAGTCCTTTGTTGCGCTCTTTTAGTTCGCGTTCGGCTTCTTTTAGCTTGGTTATGTCGGTTTCTATGGCAATAAAACGCTTAATATTTTTATTTTCATCTAAAATGGGTGTTATGCGGGTTTGTACCCACTTAAATTCGCCCGATTTGGTTTCTATTACCGACTGATAGGTATTCGATTTCTTTTTTTCGTTGAGTTCAGAAATAATTTCCTCGATATTAATGGTTTCGCTCGACGAAAATATTTTATCGCCATATACTTTGCAAAACTCAGCGTGGCTGTACTCGTACATACGCACAAAACCTTCGTTTACCCAGTCAATTTCTCCATTAGGTTTGAGTAGCAACACCGAGTTATCGGTTTCTTTTACAATAAGCGACAACTTTTCAAGCTCCTCAATTTGATTTTGAATTTGGCGGTTTTGATTTTTGATTTTCAGATACGAGTCGTAGAGCAGCAATGCCGATTTGCTGCGGGCGAGCAGTTCAGTTTTGTCCACCGGTTTGCGAATGTAGTCAACAGCACCTCCATCGAGAGCTTCCTGCAATTTTTCGGAGCCAGACAATCCTGTGGTCATTATCACCGGAATTTCTTTAGTCTGTTGATTGTCTTTCAATACTTTAAGAGCTTCAATTCCGGTAAGCTCCGGCATTTGCCAGTCCATCAAAATGAGGTCTGGTTTTTCTTTCAAAGCCACATCAACAGCTTCCACACCATTTTCGGCAGTGAGCAATTCATAGTCGTTGCCCGACAAACGCAAAGCGGTGAGTATGGTAAACCGCACGAATTTTTCGTCGTCAACAACCAGAATCTTATATCTACGAGGTGTAGTAACTATTTCGTTTTCAATTAGCTTCTCCAACGTTTTGCGCTTTTAATATCGTATAATAAATTCAAAATCAGTTTTATGGTTATTCAGCATTTCTGCATTGTAATAATTGACTGCAAAAATAAGAAATATAGAAATAAAATTGAAGAATTTTATGCGTATTACCTAATTTTTTTTGATATTTCGGCATTAATTCATCTTATTTATGAATGGCAAATTGAGCAAAAAAATATTTTTTTGCAACTTCAAAAGTACAAAATAAATAATACAATTGAAAATTTTTCATTCATTTTTACCATTAAACTAAAAATGAAAACAATTATTGATTACGGTTTTGTTGCCCATTTGCGTGAAGCTATTGCTATAAACAAAAGTCGTTATTTTGTTTATTCAAAAGTTTCGGGCGGCAAAAGTCGTTATATTTCTGCCTTGCTTATTTTAGTCGAAATTTTTGCTTTACCCATTGCATTTATTTTTGACAAACGGGCGAAAAAATTTAATAAAAAAGGTATTCCAATTATCGTAAACGATTTTGTAACGATGAATAATATTTCAACGCCGCACACATTGCTAAAATTTACCAATAGGGTGCAAAGTGCTGATATATTGGAGTTTTCAAAATCAATCAAAATGTTTCGTACCCAAATATCTGAATATCTGAAAGTTAAGAATTTGAAAATGATTGTGCAGCTTGCCACACTTTTCTTAACGTATATTTTGGATACCGAAACCAAACTGCAAACCAATTTTGCAATGACAAAGCATATTGTCGAATCGCTACTTCTAATTGCCTCAAATGGAGCGAAATACGCACACCAATCGGCAGGTGCTTCATTTTCAATTACTTCCGACCTAATAAAACTGCATTTGATGACTCTTTTTTTTGCCCCTTCTTTTGATACGGAGGCGCAAAAATTACATTCCAGAGGTGTTGGTATAGTTGTAAACGATTTGCCAGCGGTGCATATACATTCGCAAACGGTTTAGATTGTACCAAATTACACATCAGAATTGAATAATACGTATAAATTTATTCGAAAATTCAGTATTTAATCCTATTTTTGTAAGATGTATAGAGTAATATTTGTTCACTTTTTTACAAAATTCAGTACCATTGAAAATTGAAATTTATTTCATATTATTTCTTTTGCTTCTATTGATTGTTCAATTTGTTTTGTCGTATCAATACATTCAACGATTGAGAAAAAATCATCGGGAAGGTATGCGTCAAATGAACGACGTTTTGCTTAAAAATCAGCAAGTTACAGACAAATTGCACACTGAAATTGAACTCGATAAGCATTTGATTAAAAACGAACGAATAGAAATTCTCATACTCAAAGATTCCTTGGGTAAGCAATTGATAAATTTAGAAGAACAAACAGCTAAGATAACTCAGAGTATATTGTATGCCAAGAACATACAACGAGCAATTCTGCCTCCCGATAATACAATAAATGCCATTTTGGTAGATAGTTTTATTCTTTATCGCCCCAAAGATATTGTAAGTGGCGACTATTATTGGATTGCCGACAAGGGAAATAAAATTGTAATAGCCGTTGCCGATTGTACCGGACACGGCGTGCCCGGAGCGTTGATGAGTATGCTGGGCATTGCTTTTTTGAACGAAATTATCAACAAAGGAGTAAAAGGAAATACTTTTACACTCAAATCGAGTGAAATACTTGATATGTTGAGCGAAAAAATTACCAATTCGCTGCATCAAACGGGGCAAACCGGAGAATCGCGCGATGGGATGGATATAGCACTCTGCATTATTGACAAAGGCAAGCAAATCATTCAGTTTGCAGGTGCATTTAGCCCCATTTATATTTTGAAACGTTTGGGTTTGAATGGCGATTCGAAAGTACCAGTAGATGTTGAAACTATTGCCATAAAGCGCGACAATAATATGCAGTTTGAGCAAGGCGATGGATTTGAGCTTATACAAGTGTATGCCGACAAACGACCAGTGGGAATACATTACGAAAACACTGGTTTCAACAACTACGAAATTGATGTGAAGCACAACGATATGCTCTATATGTTTTCGGATGGTTTTGCCGACCAATTTGGAGGCTTAAAAGGACGCAAATTTTCTACCCGTAGATTTAAAAATTTGCTCATAAACAATATTGATAAATCAATGTCGGAGCAAAAAGAAATTCTTGATTTGACAATTGATAAATGGCGGGGGGCACAGGATCAGGTTGACGATATTTTGGTGATGGGTATTCGCCTTCTTTTTGATACGAATACTAAGGTGGCGAAAACAAAATTCGACTGGAGCAATAAAATATTTTTGGTAGCCGAAGACGACGATGTGCATTTCAGATATATCAAAGAAATTTTGACTGCTACCAAGGTTAAGCTCATGTGGGCAAAAAATGGCAAAGAAGCATTGACTATATATCAGACAATGAATAAGTTCGACTTGGCGATTGTGGATATACACATGCCAGTAATGGACGGTTTTGAGCTTATTAAGACATTAAAATCCATTTCTCCGCAACTCCCAGTTATTGTGCAGGCTGCATACAAAATGTCGAACGAAAGGGAGCGAAGTTTTGAGGCAGGCTGCAACGATTATTTGCCAAAACCCATCAATCCAGAGGAATTTATTCATTCGATATGCAAATTTGTAAAGTAAAAATCAACGTTGTTTAAAAAATAACAAAAACATAAATCAACATGAAAGTATTTCGCATTTTAGTTATCAATCCGGGTTCAACATCAACAAAAATTGCTGTGTACGATTCAAACGAGGTTATTTTTCTTAAGAATATCAACCATTCAAAAGATGAATTAAAGCAGTTTAACCGAATTTCGGAGCAGTACGATTTTCGTAAAAACATAATTATCAACGAAATAGAGAATGCCGGTATATCCATAAAAACACTCAAAGCTGTTGTGGGGCGGGGTGGATTGGTAAAACCCATCGAATCGGGGGTGTATAAAGTAAACGATGCTCTTATCCGTGACCTAAAAAACAGTCCTTTGGGAGAACACGCAAGCAACTTGGGAGGGCTTATAGCCAGCGATATAGCATCAAAAATAGAAAATGCCATTGCCCTCATTGCCGACCCCGTAGTGGTGGACGAACTTTCGCCATTGGCGCGTATTTCGGGGCATCCTGCTTTTTTGCGCCGTTCTATTTTCCACGCTCTCAATCAGAAAGCGGTTGCCCGCGACTATTCAAAATCCATCATGCGCAAGTACGAAGACTTGAACTTGATTGTTGTTCACTTAGGTGGTGGAATTACGGTGGGAGCACACGAAAAAGGCAGAGTCGTTGACGTAAATCAAGGTCTCGATGGCGAAGGACCATTTTCTCCCGAACGAAGCGGTACTTTGCCCGTGGGCGACCTTGTGAAAACAAGTTTCAGCGGTCAGTACTCGCAAAAAAAATTGCAGTCTATGATTGTGGGAGAGGGCGGTTTGGTGGCTTATTTGGGCACAAACAGCGCGTATGAAGTAGAGAAAATGGTAGAAAATGGAGACCAATACGCCCGACTTATTTACGAAGCCATGGCGTATCAAATTGCAAAAACGGTGGGTTCAATGTATCCTGTTCTTAGAGGAAATGTTGATGCTATACTTATTACGGGCGGTATAGCTCATAGCAAATATTTCGTAAATCTTATCATCGAAAGGGTGCACAAACTTGCTCCCGTGCATATTTACCCGGGGGGCGACGAAATGAAAGCTCTGGCTACGAATGCTTTAATGGTACTCACAGGCGAAGTAGAGGCAAAGACTTACGACAAATAAATGTATGTCTGATTTTTTTTGAATAGTGAATTTGATTGAAAACGAATGCTCAAATTTAAACAGAGTGAAAGTACAATTGAAATATATACTATTAATTGTTAGTTTGCTTGCAAACAGCTACTTGCTACGTGCGCAATCGGATAATATTCGTTTTTCGCATTTAGATATAAACGATGGACTGTCGCACAACACGGTAAGCAAAATAATTCAAGACCACAAAGGGTTTATGTGGTTTGCTACCAACGATGGATTGAACAAATACAATGGATTTGACTTTGAAATTTTTTCTACTTCCGAAAATGGAACGAAGTCCTTGTCGGATAATTTTATAACACATCTATTTCAGGACTCCAAAAATAGGATTTGGATTGGTACCCGTTCGGGGGGAGTAAATGTGTATGACTATGAAACGGAGAGTTTTACATCATATTCGTGTATTCAGCCTCACAAACCGACAGTGAAAACACCACCTTCGAATTTTATTACCGATATTGTGGAAGACAAAGATGGAAATATTTGGATATCAAGTTTCAATGGCTTGAGTCTTTTCAATGAAAAAAACAAAACCTTTACGCATTTCAACACCGAGTCGAGTCCTTTCAAATTGAGCAATGTGAGGGTAATTTCGTTGATGCTCGATACCCAAAATCAACTATGGTTGGGATACAACGATGGAAAAATTGAAATTCTGGATATAAAAACCCAAATAATTAAACCCTTCAATTTTGGCAATTTAAGTATAACAAACTCAATATTAAGTCTTTATCAGGATAAGAAACAAAATATTTATATCGGAACAGATGGAGATGGATTATTTGTGTTACCCAAAACCACAAAAAAATTATTGCACTACACAAGTTCCGAATATACGGCGACATCTAATCGAACTATAGCACTCAAAAACAATGTTATACGCGATATATCGGAAAACTATGAAGGCTATATTTGGATAGCAACCGATGGCGGCGGTTTGCATCGCTACAATACAATCAGTATGGATTTTAAATATTTCAATCATTCGCCCTACGATACCTATAGCATAAGCAACGATGCTGTGTACTGCGTGTACGAAGACCGTGAGCGCAATTTGTGGGTAGGTACAATTAGAGGCGGAATTGACATTTTTAAACGAAACCGCCGCAATTTCACCCATTATCAGCAACAGTTTACCAATCCCAACAGTCTTGTTTTCAATAATGTAGTTACTTTTGCCGAAGCTCCCGACCATAAAATTTGGATTGGAACCGATGGCGGGGGACTGAGTATTTTCAACCCAATAGATAATTCGTTTGAGAACAATATAATAGCTTCAACAAAAATTAGGGTTGAGCCTCAGGCAAAAATTACCGCAATATTTTTTGCCTCCGAAACAGAGCTTTGGCTGGTTTCGTACGGAGCTAAACTTTCGCGCATAAACCTCAAAACAGGTAGTGAAAAAATATTTATTGCCGGAGTTGATAATGCTAAGAATCTTACAACCAATAAAATATGGAAAGTATTTAAAGACTCGGCAGGAGAAATTTGGATTTGTACACACGGAGGCGGAATTTGTAAATACAACAGCCAAACAGACAATTTTATCAACTATACTTCCAAGCCCGATGATGAAACTTCTTTATCCGACAATTATTTGAGTTGCATTCTTGATGCCGAAAATGGTTATTTTTGGATTGGAACTTATTCCAATGGTTTAAACTATTTCGATACGCGAACGGGAAAATGCAAAGTTCTGTATCACAATCCGTTGGATAATAAAACGCTATCAAAAAATTCTATTACTTGCCTTCATCAAACCGATGAAAATTCGCTGTGGGTGGGAACAGATGGCGGCGGATTGAATTTATTGGATATTCAAACAAATAAATTCACCCATTTCTCCGAAAAAAACGATTTCCCCAACAATTCAATTCTTGGAATTTTGGAAGATAATGAAAATAATTTGTGGATGAGTACCAACAAAGGTCTTCTCAAATTTAATAAAGAAACCGAAAACCTACTTGTTTTCGATAAATACGATGGCTTGCAGAGCAATCAGTTTCTCAAAGGTTCGTATCTTGTAGCCAGCGATGGTTGTTTTTATTTTGGGGGTATAAATGGTTTTAATACGTTCCATCCCAACAAGATAAGAGCAAACAAAACCAACACCAAAGTGTTGATAACTGCTTTTAAATTGATGTACGAAAAATTGGAAGTGGGCGATACACGCAACAATAAAGTGGTGTTAAAAAAAACAATTTCGGAGATAAAAAAAATCGAACTAAAGTACCATCAAAATTCGTTTGAATTTGAATTTATTACCTTAGATTTTACAGCCCCCAAAAAGTGTAAATACAAATACAAACTTCAAAATTTTGATAAAAATTTCATCGAAACTACTTCATCGAAACGCTATGCAGCATATACCAACATTCCTTCGGGTAACTATTTGTTTCAAGTAATTGCTGCCAATAGCGATGGCGAGTGGAGTATGGAACCTACTACAATTGAGATAGTTATAGAACAACCATTTTGGCTAAAGTGGTGGTTTATTGCCTTTGTGGGCATATTGGGAATTTCAATTGTGGTTTCTGCTTATAGGTACAGAGTGGTTTCAATTAAACGCCGCAACGAAAACCTTGAAAAACAAGTGGCTGAACGCACGTCCGAAATTCAAGAACAGAAAGAAGAACTCAATCAACAATCGGAAGAATTGAAATTGCAGACAGAGGTACTTCAAATTTCAAATTCAAAACTCGAAAGCCTTAATGCAACAAAAGATAAGTTTTTTTCGATTATAGCACACGATATAAAAAACCCACTTTCGGCATTTCTAACGGTTTCCGATTTGCTCAAAGACCAGTACAACGAAATTAGCGAAGACGACAAACTGTTTTTTATATCCGAAATCAATCAGAAAGCCAAGCGTTTATACAGTTTGTTGGAAAACTTACTCCAATGGGCAATTTCGCAATCGGGCAGAATAAGTTTCAACCCCGATACTTTTAATTTGAAAGAAATGGTGGTAAGTGTAATTTCGCTTTTTTCGACCAATGCCGAACAAAAAAATATCAATATAGTAACAAATATTGATAATCAATTGAGTGTGTGGGCAGATATGAACATGATTTCTACCGTTTTACGCAATTTGATAAGCAATGCAATAAAATTTACCCAGCAAGGTGGCAGAGTAAGTGTTGACGCAAAAGCAGTGGACGGAAAGGTGCAAATATCAATAAAAGATAGCGGCATAGGAATAAGTAGCGAAGATGTTCAAAAACTTTTTAGAATTGAAATTGACAATAATTCGATTGGAAATTCAAAAGAAAAAGGCACAGGTTTGGGACTAATTCTTTGCAAAGAATTTGTAGAAAAAAATAATGGCGAAATTGGAGTAAGTAGCAGTATTGGAAGAGGAACAACTTTTACATTTACTGTTCCGCTCTCAAAAAAACACTAAAAAATCAATACATTATGATATACGCTCAAAAAATTCGATTATTAATTGCTTTCCTTTTGTGTATAAATTTGCACACGAGCTTTGCTCAGATTAGGGATATGAAATTTGAGCATCTTACCATTAAAGATGGGCTCTCGCACAATGCGGTGGGAGCAATTGCAATGGACGACATTGGTTTTATGTGGTTTGGTACTTTCGATGGGCTAAATAAATTCGATGGCTACGATTTCAAAATTTATAAGCACAACCCCAAAGACCCAAAAAGTATTGGCGCAAATCGTGTTGCAGCACTTTGGCTCGACTCCAAACGCAGACTTTGGGTGGGTACACGTGGCGGTGGACTAAATTTGTATCGTCGCGAGGTGGATGGTTTCAAAATGTATAAAAACAATGGCAAAAATCTGGATAATACTCAGCCGTCGAGCAACGACATTCGCGCAATTTGCGAAGACGTAAAAGGAAATTTGTGGTTGGCAACAAGCTTAGGGTTGAATTATTTTGAACCAGAAACCGAGCGTTTTATCCATTTCATTAACGAACCCGGCTCAGAGGGTACACTCAACAGCAATAATGTAAGTGCCTTACTTGTTGACAATAAACGAAATATTTGGGTGGGAACTTTTGGGCACGGAGTGAATATTTTGGCTCCCGAAAGTCGAAAATTTGAATATATTATTTTCAATCCAGTAAAAGATTATTTGGTAACCAAACTTTTTCAGGACTCAGATGGCGATGTGTGGGTGGCTACCGAATTTGGCGGAGCATATTGCATCAACCCCGAAACTAAAAACGTAATTCATTACGATGCCAACCCTGCCGTTCCCAATTCGTTGAATCACTCCGTTGTTCGCGATATTATTCAGGACTCTAAAGGCAATATTTGGTTGGCAACCGATGGCGGTGGACTCAATATTTTAGATAAAAAAACGGGTACTATGCAGTATTTTAGCTACGATGAAGCCAATCGCACAAGCTTGAGCAATCCGGCTGCCTACTCGCTTTTCAGAGATAATGAGGGAATATATTGGATTGGTACTGTACGAGGCGGAGTAAATATTTTTAAAGAAAAAAATTCGCATTTTGGGCATTACAAGCATAAATCATCTACATCTAATAGTTTGATTTTCAATAATGTACTCCAAATGGCTGTGGACAAAAATAATAACATCTGGATTGGAACTGATGGGGGTGGACTCGACTTTTTTGACGGTACAAATTTTAAACACTACAACAACATCAATTCGGGAAACACCATGCAAAGCACTGCAATTACTGCTATGCTTGTTTCTAAAGACCAAAAACTCTATATAGGTGAGTATGGAAAAGGCATGAGTATTTTAGACATAGCTACAGATAGGTTTTCGTATATTTATCATACCGAAGGAGTTCCAAATACACTTAGCAAAGACAACATTCGTGCTTTGTGCGAAGACAGTGAGGGCAATATATGGATTGGAGTTGAAGCCGATGGAATAAATAAGTACAATCCCCAAACAGGAGAATTTGTCTATTATAGAAACGATACGCAAAACCCCAATAGCCTCACGAACAATTATGTAAGCGATATTATTGAAGATGAGGAAAAAAATATATGGATTGCCACTCAAGGCGGTGGATTGAATTTTTACGAAAAATCGAAAAATAGTTTTTTTGCCTACAGGTACGACCCCGATGACGACAAAAGCATCGCCGGAGATTATTTGCGCTCACTCCACATAGATTCCGATGGGCATCTTTGGATTGGGCTCGATGAGCGGGGTTTCAATTTATTTCATAAGGAATCTTCTACCTTCACCAGATACGATGAAAGAGACGGATTGTCGAACAACACCGTACTTTCGATTGAAGAAGACCAAGCACATTTTTTGTGGCTCAGTACCAACAAGGGCTTATCGAAATTCAATCCTAAAACAAAGAAATTTCAAAATTTTGACGAAGCAGACGGCTTGCAAGGCGACCAGTTTTTGTACAAATCATCGGCTAAAGGAATGGACAATAAGCTCTATTTTGGTGGTTTAAATGGATTTAATGCCTTTTATCCCGATAGTATAAAAACCAATAAACACATACCTGAGTTGGTTATCACCTCGTTCAAGTTATTTAACAAATTGGTAAAAGCGGGCGATATTTTTGATAGAAAAGTAATACTCGAAAAAAGTATTTACGAAACCAAACACATAAAATTGAAATACTATCAAAACTCATTTTCATTCGAATTTGTGGCACTCGACTACCAATCGCCAATGAAAAACAAGTACAAGTATATGCTCATAGGCTTTGATGCTGATTGGGTAGAAGCATCTGCCAATCAGCGTGTTGCATCGTACACCAACCTCGACCCGGGCACATATACTTTCAAAGTAATTGCTTCAAACAGCAACGATGTATGGAATACACACGGAGTAAGCATAACAGTAGAAATAGTTCCTCCTTTTTGGCGTACATGGTGGTTTTATAGCATATTGTTAATAAGTATTTTGAGTGCAATAGTTTTCTATGTAAAATTTAGAGAAGGTTCACTCGCTTCCGAAAAACTACAACTCGAAAAGAAAGTTGAAAGACGAACAGCCGAAATAAGCAAACAAAATAAAGAAATTACAGAGCAAAAAGAAGAAATTTTGCGCCGAATAGAGAAAGACCGCATTAACAATTGGATAAACAAGGGGTTGGCAATTTTTAGCGAAATTCTCAGTCAAAGCAAAAATGATATTCACAAACTTAGCCGCGACATTGTGCGCAATCTTGTTTTGCACCTCGAAGCCTGCCAAGCAGCAATTTGCGTGTACAACGACAGGGATAAATCGGATATTTTTCTCGAAATTATTGCTGCCTATGCTTATGAGGAGAAAAAATTCGATAAACATAGAATCGAACTTTACGAAGGGCTTACTGGTTCGTGCTACACCGAGCAAAAAACCATCTATATCAACAATTTACCCGACGATTATACCCGCGTTGAATCGGGTTTGGGCGAAAGTAAACCCAAATCGCTTCTGCTCGTTCCCCTCAAACTGGAAGATATTGTTTTTGGAGTAATTGAGCTTTCTTCGTTCAAAGAACTACACGATTTTGAAATTGAGTTTGTGCAAAAATTAGCGCAAAACATTACATCGTCAATTTATGTAGTAAAAATGAATTCCGAAACTCAGGAATTGCTAAATCAGTCGAACGAACAAGCCGAACAGTTGAAAGCACACGAGGAAGAATTGCGCCAAAATATGGAGGAAATGCAGGCAACTCAAGAAGATTTTGCCCGCCGCGAAATTGAACTTATTCAGGAAAACGAACAGCTTAAACGCGAGAACACCAAACTGTTGCGCTCGGTTGCCGAACTACGTACTGCGGTAGAAGATAGCAGTTTGATGCCAAAATTCGATGCCGATGATAGTAAATAGTCGGTTTTATATTGTTTTCCGAATCATGGGTTTTGAAACCCACTTTCGAAATTTGAAGGATAAGATTTTTTAATGATTGATTTTTTTTCGACTTTTGCAGAAATAATGCTCCCAATTTTTTATAATTTTTTCAACCAATGGAAATACTGATTAAAGCAACGCAGTTAATTTTAAGCCTCTCAATTTTAGTTATTTTTCACGAATTTGGTCACTTTTTGTTTGCCAAACTTTTTCGTACACGAGTAGAAAAGTTTTATCTTTTTTTCGACCCTTGGTTTTCGCTTTTCAAATTCAAAAGAGGTGATACTGAATACGGTATAGGTTGGTTGCCACTTGGTGGGTATGTGAAAATTTCGGGAATGATAGACGAATCGATGGACAAAGAACAAATGAGCCAACCTGCACAGCCTTACGAATTTAGGTCGAAACCGGCTTGGCAACGCTTGCTCATAATGATTGGCGGTGTTTCGGTAAATTTCCTTTTAGCCATTGGCATTTATATCTTTATTCTTGCCTACTGGGGCGATGAATATTTGCCACCCGAAAATGCAAAATACGGCATCATTTGCGATTCGCTGGCAAACGAAATGGGATTACAAAACGGTGATAAAATACTAAGTGTTGATAATCAGAAATTTGATGATATAAACGAAATATTACCTTTTATTCTGCTCAATGCCCCAAAAACCATTCAAGCCGAAAGAGGCGATAGTACGATAAATGTTCAAATCCCCGAAAATCTGGTGAAGAATATTATCAACAATAAAGCATATACCAACGGAAAAAGCCGATTTATAAGTGTAGCCTATCCATTTGTTGTAGAAGACTTTACAGCCGATTCTCCAGCTCGCGAATCGGGCTTGAAAGAAAACGACCGTATTGTGGGTATAAACAATATGGACTTACCTTATTTTGACCAATATCCCGAGCAATTGGCAAAATTGAAAGGCAAAGAGGTGGTTTTGAAAGTGGAGCGTGGCTTTCAAGCAGTAGAAATTGCCAATACAATTACCTTAGAAATTCCAACACGAATAAGCAATGAAGGCATGATTGGTGTGCAAGTGAAGCGACCTTCTGAGTTTTTTGAATTTAAACACGTAGAATACGGTTTTTTTGAATCCATACCTGCGGGCATTGAACGTGGCTATACCGAAATTGCCAACTATCTGAAACAGTTAAAATTGGTGTTTCAACCCGAAACCGGAGCCTATAAATCAATCGGAGGTTTTGCTGCCATTGGAAACTTGTTCCCCCCCATTTGGGTGTGGCAAGATTTCTGGCGATTAACTGCCTTGCTCTCAATTATGTTAGCAGTTGTAAACATACTCCCCATTCCGGCTCTCGATGGCGGTCATGTAATGTTTTTGCTCTACGAATTGGTAACTGGCAGAAAACCAAGCGATAAATTTTTGGAATATGCGCAAATTGCCGGTATGGTTGTTTTGTTTTCTTTGCTCATTTACGCCAACGGAAACGATATAATTAGGGCAATAAATAATTGAAAATAGGAATAAAGAATAATAGCATATTTACTTAGTGCGCAACAGGCAAAAAGTTTTTAACTATTTGCTGCTCAGTATCATTTATATTGTATAAAGTAAATATGCTATTATCTATTTCATTTTCAATCCTTTTTATCTGCACCATCAACGCATTCATAGCAGTTTTCTCCGACTGAAAAAAATCTTTCCAATCGTTTACCATTTTTAGTGGAATTTTTGTTTTCGATTTCGATAATTCGTCTGAAAAATATTCCCAATTCCATTGATACCAATTTTCGACCTTCGCGCTCATTTTTTTTAATTTCAATTCACTCATCACCAACTCCAGAAATCCATTTTTGATTTTATTCTGCGCTGCGTACAATTCAACCAATTGATTTGCTTTGTGCGCTAATTCGTGCTGAGTAGTAGCATTTGCAATATAAATTGGCAACTGCTCAATATTTCCCGATTTCATAATTGGAAACGTATCGCGATTGTCTGTAAATAAAACATGGAAATAAAAATTTATCAGTTGCGAATTGAGCAGAGCAAGCAAATATTTTAGCTCTACTGTTTCATCTGTTAACTCTGTTACACAGCCATTTCGATATAAGTTTTTCTTTGAGCAGAAAAATTCGTTCATCTCTTGCTCTATCCAAAAGATTCTTATCGTAAAAAACAAACAGATTGCTCCGATTGTAATAGTAGCGTTGAATTTCTTTTCCGGATAATACCTTTTTGTGAAGTATATGTTCTTGTTTTTCAGTAAGATACTTTTTGTCATCGCCCGTAGTTATACCACGCCAAACGTTTGCAAATTCTGATAACGATGGGTGAATGTGCATTTTTTTGATAATCGGCAAAAATTCATCTTTTACGTGAATCAAGAATTTTTTATCATTTGTAAGAAGTGCAATTTCCGAAAGATGAACAATGGTTTCATTATCGTGTATTTTCACCGTAGTTTGCCCCACCATTTCATGATTGAGGGTTAGTATTAGGGTTTCGATATTTGCATCTTCAAAGATAGCACCCACATTGTAAATATCAACTACTTGTGTTTTTGAAAGAAGCAATTCTCTCAATTTTTGAGAATATTCGTTCGCCAAAAAAGTATTTGGAACGATAAACGACAAATAACCTTTTTGATTCATCAATTCGATTGATTTTTCGACAAAAAGTGTATAAGTATTTATTTGTTGTTGAGCCGATAGATACCGCTTTCGAATATAGTCAATTTCATGTTTCGAATATTGAAATGCGGATAAAAATCTACCACCTTTGATAACAATATAGGGTGGATTTCCAACAATGATATCGAATCCCCCTTTGTCGAAAATTGTACTAAATTCTAATTTCCAATCGAATGGATATTTTGTAATCGAAGCATCATCTATTAATGAATTTCCGCATTTAATATTTGAATCTAATGTAGCCAAACTATGGTTTCTACTTGCTGTTTTTATCCACAAACCCAATTTTGTAATTTCTACACTCTCTACATTTATGTCCACTCCGTACAAATTATTGGTAACAATTTGCTTTCGTATTAAGCTATCGTCGTATTCTCCATTTTCAATTGAGTAGAGAGGCAAATTCCCATTTCCTTTTGATTTTGGTGGTATTCCTTTTAGTTTATATATTTCGGAAACCGATACTTGCCATTCGTTATACAGAAAATCGAACGTTTGGGTTAAAAATGCACCCGAACCGCAAGCAGGGTCGAGTATTTTTACCGATTTCAACACCTCTAAATACGCATTCCAACGATTCAACTGAATTTCTTTTTCGTTTTCATCTTCAGCAGTTTCCTGAATGTTGTTTATTCCCAGTTCATCTTTTTTCTTCGATAACCAAGCTCCTACCGATTTTTCAACAATGTATTTTGTAATATTTTCGGGAGTATAAAAAATTCCTTCTTTTTTTCGTTTTCCATTTTCGATGGAGATTTTGCTTGCATCAAACGCATCCCAGTTTTCGATTCTGTTTTCAACTTTGTTTTCGGCTATGTCTTCTTTGAGCTTCTCAATATCCGTAATTGATTGTTCAAAAATGTGTCCTAAAATATTAATACTCAGGTCGCTTTCAAAATCATACGTAGAAAGTTTAAGCAATTTGTTCAAAATATTGTCTTTTACTGTCAGTTTGTTTATTCCAGCATTGAGTTTGAACAAACCGCCATTAAAGGCATTGATTCGAGGGGGAAAACCTTCGTCAAGGGCTATGAATAATTTTTGCAATTGCCTCCATAGCTCTTGCCCATCTTTTTCCCAACTTTCGGCAGCATTTTTCTGAATGCGTTGAAAAACATCGTAAGTAATTAATCCATAGTCTTTTATCACACTTACAAAAACAATTCGGTCAATAATTGTTTGAGCATATTGCAACAAATCAAAATAGTTTGCCGATTTATTGTGGGTTTTTAAGTGATAGAAAAATTGTTCGCGAACAAATTTGTAATACGTGTAAAACTCTCGTCCAATTTTTTGCTCATTTTCTAAGCGATTTTGTAAAAAAATATCTATAGCTGAAGGATAGGTTTTTTGAAGCAACTGTTCTTTTGATAGTAAAAAATAGAATCGGTTAAATTCGTTTTCATCGGTGAGAGCAAATAAATCGAATTTTTCGTATTTGTTTATATCATTCGATTGATACAAACGAATTTCGTGAAAATTGCTCACAATTACCCACTTACATTTATCTCCGGTTTTGTTTGCATACATAAATGCTTGTTCAACCGGTGTTCCCTTAAAATCTTTTCTGTTTTGAGGCTTATCAAGCGAAGTTCTTGCATTTTTAAGCTCAATAACTGCCCGCACATCGTTCTCAATTTCTATCTGATTTTCAAGTTTAAAAAACCCAATTGCCCCATCCGATTTTGTGTTATCGAATTGGGTTTTGTGTTCAATTTTTAAATTCCATTCGCTTGGGTTTTCGTATTCATAGCCCAACAAATCGCCAAATATTTTGAGTAGAAAAAGCGATTGCAATTCTTCTTCTTTTGCTTGTTGATATTTGCCACTCAATAAGTTTGCCTGCCAGTTTTCGATTATTTTTATTTTATCACTTTTATTTTTTATTCCATTCGAAAAAGCTATTTGTACTTTTTTTTGGGTTTCTTTTTTTGAGAAAAGTGTTTGATATTCCATGTTTTTTGGATATAAATAAAATTAA
>JFJP01040176.1_pt1 | contig 17105 bp, 11 predicted proteins | sample 431651 | NCBI WGS metagenome assembly JFJP01 (sample SAMN02602958, study PRJNA72255) | Microbial mat metagenome, whole genome shotgun sequencing project. | biome: fresh water; feature: sink hole; material: water; isolation source: purple microbial (photo- and chemosynthetic) mats found in... | reverse complement strand
GTTTAAGTTTTGATTCCAGTACTTTATATCCTTATTTTGTATTTAAGTTTCTGAATATTAATAATCAAACTGAACATAACCATGAAAGTCTTTTACAAAAATCTGTTAATCTGTGGATTGGCTTGTTTGCCAATAGCAAGTTGTAATAAACAGCCTGCTCCGGATAAAAGTAATCCGTTTTTCACAGCCTATAATACCAAATTTAAAGTTCCTCCTTTTGAAAAGATCATGGCAAAGCATTATATGCCTGCTTTTAACGAAGGAATGGCTCAGGGTAGAAAAGATATAGAGAAAATTGTCGCTTCACAGAAAGATCCGACCTTTGAAAATACAATTGAGGCTTATGATAGGGCAGGGGAGCTTCTTAGAAATGTTGCAGCTGTGTTTTTTGCACAATCAACAGCTAATACCAATGATTCACTTCAAAAAGTAGAGATTGAGATTTCCCCTCTTTTATCTGCTTATAATGATGAGATTCTTCTGAATGCTGAATTGTTCAAAAGGGTAAAATCTGTGTATGATAACCAGACCAAATTCAAACTTAATCCCGATCAGACATTTATTCTTGAGAATATTTATAAAGGATTTGTAAGAAATGGTGCAAACCTGAATAAAACAGATCAGGATACTCTTAAGGCTTATAATCAGAAACTATCTGTTCTTACTGTTAAGTTCAGCCAGAATGTTCTGGCCGAGACAAACAACTATACAATGTTTCTAAATAAAGAAGACCTTGCCGGTCTTCCTGAATCAGTTGTTACAGCTGCTGCTGAGACTGCAAAAAATGCCGGACAGGAGGGTAAGTGGGCTGTTACTACACAGAGACCGAGTATTTTTCCTTTCATGACTTATGCTGAAAACAGGAGTTTGCGTAAACAGATCTATTCGGCCTATGTTAACAGGGGAAATAACGGGAATGAATTTGATAATAATAAGGTACTTGAAGAGATTGTAAAAACTCGTGCCGCCCGGGCAAAGCTTCTTGGGTACAAAACACATGCGGATATTATTCTTGAACCGAGAATGGCTAAAACTCCTGAAAACGTTCTCAAACTGCTTGATAATTTGTGGGAAAAGGCAATTCCTGTTGCAAAGAACGAATTGGCAGGTATGCAAATGATTGCACAAAAAGAGGGAGCAAAAATTAAAATTGAACCTTCAGACTGGTGGTTCTATGCCGAAAAACTAAGAAAAGAAAAATATGATCTGAACGACAGCGAACTAAGACCCTACTTCAAACTTGAAAATGTAAGAGAGGGTGCTTTCTCCGTGGCTAACAAACTATTCGGGGTTACATTTACACCTGTTACAGATCTTCCACGGCCACATCCCGATGTTGAAGCTTATGAAGTAAAAGAAGCTGATGGCACCCATATTGGTGTGCTTTATATGGACTTCTTTCCAAGGGAGAGCAAACAGCAGGGAGCCTGGTGCGGGAATTATCGCTATCATCATATCGCTGACGGCAAGGCTATAGCACCTGTAGTTACAACCTGTTTTAATTTCACAAAGCCTTCGGGTAACCTGCCGGCACTAATAAGTGTTGAGGAAGCAAGCACACTTTATCATGAGTTCGGACATGCTCTTGATGCATTGTTTAATAAGAGTACCTATAACCAGACTTTTATAGCCTGGGATTTTGTGGAACTGCCATCGCAGATTATGGAACATTGGGCAACAGAGCCGGAAGTTCTTAATATGTATGCAAAACATTATATTACCGGTGAGACTATCCCTTCAGAACTGGTTAAGAAGATAAAGAACAGCGGCTACTTCAATCAGGGATTTGAGACAGTTGAATATCTTGCTGCTTCGTTACTTGACATAAAGTATCATTCACTTACAGCCCCTGCAGTTATCGATGTTTCATCATTTGAAAAGGAATATCTTACAGGGATAGGATTAATACCTGAGATATTACCCCGTTACAGGAGTACATATTTTCTTCATATTGCAACTGGTTATGATTCTGGATATTACAGTTATATCTGGGCGGCAGTATACGACAATGATGCCTACGAAGCATTTAAAGAAAAGGGTCTCTTTGATCAGACAGTAGCAGCCTCGCTCCGAAAGAATATTCTTGAGAAGAACGGGACAATGGATGCAATGCAGATGTTCCTGAACTTCAGGGGACGGGATGCAGACATTGAACCACTTCTGAAGAGCAGAGGCCTGATACAGAGTAGTGATACTAAAAACTAAAAGGCGCTCTTAATCTGCGCAATACTGAATATGACTGAGACTTTCTCCCGGCTTAAGATCAGCAGCCGGTGAGGAGGTCTCAAGTTCATAAAATGGTCCCATCTGAGATCCGTCTTCCAGAGGGCCGTCATTATAAGAATTAAGAGCATCACCGGAATATGGATCTTTCTGAATCTCCCAGGCTGAATTAACATAATCAGTCTTATTTCCAGGCAACCTGCAAATTAAAAGTGTCAGAATATTGTTTTCTGCATCATAGCTGCCCATAGTACCGGTTGCACGCCCCGGAGGAATTCCAATTTTTCCTCTGCTTTTCCCGTCGGCTTTGAAAAATATATGATCTCCTGATACTTTCAGTCTGTCCGCCGCTATTTTTCCAAAATAATTGTCATTTACTTTTGGCCCCAGTATTGTTTCATCACCTGATTTAACCGGAATCACAACGACGACTGAAGGGGAGGGGATGAACATACCGAGCATCCAGATTGATAGTAATCCGGTCTCTTTCTGCCATGTCTGTTGACCCTTGTTAGTGATTTTATTGTCAGACATGTAAGCGACACAGTTTAATCCTTTCGTGTCAATTTGAGTTTCTTTAATTATTTCGTTGTACGTGAGTAATTTTATTTCTCTGTTCAACCGGATGTCAAACTGAGAACCGCTGAAATTCTCAATTAACACTTCATTTGAAAATGCAGCTGATGTTTCAGATGCAGAATCTAATCTAAAAGGGGTTGTATCTAAAAATGGCGGTGTTTGCCAGTCTTCGAAGGTAAAAGATTTCCCCTTGGCGAAAAAAATTGAAAATTGTCCTCCTTCAGGACCAAGCCATAAGCGTTCCTCACCTCCGAAAGCATTTATATGTGGCTGAAGTTTACCGGAGGCAATAAGTTCACGGTTAATCCACCCGAAACTGAAGCCTGAATCTCCTTCTGAGGTACTTGTCATTACTCTTCCCTGCCATGCAGGAACAATAGTAATTGCCGATAGGTCATTCTTAAGTTCAATTATTTTAGTGTATCTCTTTAAAAAATCTCTGTTATAACCGTATTGTATTGTGCTGTCTGTATTCATTGCTTCTTCTTTTTGTTTATTTGTCTGATTCGATCCTGTACATGATGTAAGGACAAAGATTGATATTAATATAGCCGGAATTGCTTTCATAGAGCCGGAGCTTTAGTGTGAATTAATTAACAACTGATTTTCTTCGCTCCCCTCTGCGCCTTCGCGTAGCCGCTTCGGCAGAGCAAGGTGGGGCCGGGGTAAACGAAGAAAATAAATTTTGATCACTAAGATATTACTTATCGGGTTAATTTTGCAAATATTTGATTTATATGGTGAAGAGAGTGATATGTGGTTTATCTGCCAATGAGATCCTTGAGTTTATAGCTCCGGCAGGTTGTCTGCTGAGCCACTCCCTGCATATTTCTACAAGTATTTATAAGAAGAGGATTGTTGATTTTTCCGAAATGGCAGGCATTCCAAAAACACTTAAGGAGTATCTCGGGAAGAACTCAGTTGCAGGAATTATCCATCCTGCTGCATCACAGGTTTCATCTGACGGTACAATAAAATATCTGTTCAGGACAGAAACAAACAAAGAGTTTGAAACAGTTTTTATTCCTGATGGTAAGAGAAATACAGTGTGTGTTTCAACTCAGTCAGGCTGCAGGATGGGTTGCCCTTTCTGTGCTACAGCCAGATATGGTTTTGCAGGCAACCTAACAGCAGGTGAAATAGTTTCTCAGGTTATCGGCATTCCTGATGCAAATAAAGTTACACATGTTGTATTCATGGGAATGGGGGAGCCGATGGATAATCTGGACAATGTATTGAAAGCATGCGAAATCTTAACCTCTGAATGGGGATTATCTGTAAGTCCAAGAAATGTAACTGTATCTACAGTAGGAGTTACTCCGGGAATAGTCAGGTTCCTGGAAAGTACTTCATGTAATCTTACGGTAAGCCTTCACTCACCTTTCTGTGAAGAAAGGAAACTTATTATCCCGGCAGAAAGAAAATTTCCTGTTACCGAGATAATCAGCTTACTGAAAGATTTCCCTTTAAAAAAGCACAGGAGAGTAACACTTGCTTATGTTATGATTGAGGGTATGAATGATACCGATATGCATCTGGAAGCTCTAAAGGATCTTATAATCGGGTCAGAGATCAGAGTTAATCTGTTACCTTATCATAATGTTCCGGGGGATAATAATGTCTCTTCTTCAGCTGAAAGGATGAATTACTTTAAACACAATCTTGTTATCTCAGGAATCTCAGCCTCTGTCAGAAAATCGAGGGGAGCAGACATATCTGCAGCCTGTGGTCTTCTGGCTACAGGTTTGAAGATTAATTGAGGGATCTATCTCTGATTGTCGGGATTGATCAGTTGAAAAAGATACTCGCTGAGATATCCTTCGGAAGTTTTTATCCAGTCTTTCTTAAGACCTGCCTGGACAAATCCCTGTTTTTTAAACAGATCGATACTGCCACAATTATTTTCAAGGATGTTGCAGTAAAGCTGATGCAGCTGTAATGTTCTGAAACAATAGCTAATAAGACATGTCAGAGCCATTGTCCCGTACCCTTTTCTCTTGTAGTTATCGTTTGCGATAAGGATTCCAAGTCCGGCTCTTTTATGAAAAGGATCAAAATCAAAAACATCTATTGTCCCGATAGTTTTTTTATCGGGTATATGGTCTATCATCAGCCTTAACTGGCCGGTTTCGTATATGCTTTTATGGGAATTTTCGAGATATCTTTTCAGGGTATATTTCGAAAATGGAGAAACTGTATTGCTGATTACCCAGTTTGTATCGTTGTTTTCCCATTCATAAAGAAGTTCGAGATCTTCCGGTTCAAGTGCCCGTAGCCTTATGTCTTTAAATTGCATATTAAAAAGTATTAATTAAACTACTTATTAATGAGTAAATTAAGTTCTCTTATAAATGCATCTTTATAACCCGATTCAATAAAGGGTGTAAGAGCTGTTTTAGCCTTTTTGAACGAGGTGAATTCACCGGTAACATATCTGTAGTATCCGTCTTCGGAGATTATCTCTCTTATGCCTTCAATTCCCCTGAATTCCTTCAGATTTATTGGTTGCCGGGCGGCTTTAAGCTGTATTGTATAGATTGTTCTTCCGGTGACGGCCTGCCTGTTTCCTGCATCTGGATCAATCAGTGATTTCGATTCGCTGTTTATTTCATACTGAGATACAATATATGAATCATTGAATCCTTTCTCTTTTGCATATTGAAGATATTTTGATGCATCACTTCTGTTATAAAAGAGTCCTAGAGTATAAAGTGTCACTGTATCAATCTGCAGGCTTCTTATGAAATGTGTTTCATCAATCTTCAGATTTCTGAAGTAACCTGATGGAAGTGTTTTTGAAGAACGAATAAGAATTATACTGTACTTCATTGAAGATGGCTGTCTCAGATGTCGTGGCGTATACGTCTCCTGACTTATTATCACTCCTGTCTGCGGATCAATTATGCCGAAGGTAGCTCTTCTGTTGTATTTTCTTCCCTCAGGATTATCAGAACCATCGCGGTTTGTATTGACAGCTGCGAAATTCGACTCACCAAACGCCTTCTTAACAAAACGGGAGCCCGAAATGCCAGCTTTAACAAGATAATTTATTACCTCCTGGGCTCTCTTATCGGCCAGTTTCCTGTTATACTCTGTACTGCCTTTTGCGTCGGTATAACCTGCTATTTCAATCTTAAGGTCGGGGTAGTTATTGAGGATCGATTTCAGGATCTCCAGACTATTGATGGCCTGTTCGTCAAGTTTATAACTGTCGAAACCAAACAGAATGTTATTAATAGAAAGGAAATCGCCACTGGTTACTTTATCCGGTGTAAGAGAAGCATGAACTTCTACATAATTTCCCTGAAAGTATAATGGGATGTTCAGGTTTATTGTATCTGTTTTATAGCCGGTATGACTTACAAAAATCTGATAATCACCTGGTTTAACATCTGCGTTAAATGAGGAAGAATCTCGGAGGGCAATATTTCCAACAGTTGTACCTTTTTTAAGGTCAATAAGTTGAATTGAAGTCTGCTTTGGGTCAATAGCCATGCCATCACCGAGGGAAATGGTACCTCTCGCAGTAGTTATTTTATCGGCAGGATCTTCAGCAACCAGCGTATAGATATTCCTTTCATAGTTTTTCTCATTAAATACGCTGGTTATGAACCCCGGAGCATTATTATTAAGTATAAAGAAAGTATTTTGTGCGGTACTGTTAAAAGCATATGGCATGCCTGTTGGATTTGTCCATCCTCCATTCCTCTTTATCGACCTGAATATATCATAATCACCCATGCTTATATGTCCCAGAGAGCTGAAAAGCAATGCGTTTGTTTCAGGATCAAAAAACGGGGTGTCTTCATTATAGGGAGTATTGATAACATCCCCGCAGTTCACAGGTTCTGCCCAGGTTCCGTTAGGATTTTTTTTGGAATACCATATATCAAGTTCGCCGAATCCTCCGGGTTTATTACTTGAAAAGTACATCTCCTGACCATCTGGGGTTATAAAACCGTGCGATTGCCAATAGATCGTGTTTACTGGTTTACCAACACTTTTTATTTTCGACCATACTGAGTCTTTTCTCTGACTGAAATAGAGGTTTCCATCTCCTCCGTCATCCATATAGAGAATAAGCATACGGCCATTGCCTGTGATCGAATTTGAGTAGAATCTGTCATACCCTCCGAGTTGTTTTGTTATGTCAACCGGAAGTTTCCACGTTTTGTCTTTATATGAGCATAATATCCTTGTTTTACCACCTTCTTTATGTGTAAAAACGAATACGGAGTCATTTTTTGAAAGAACAGGATTAGATGCTCCGGGGTAATCTCTGAGCCATGGAGCAAAAAGTTTTGAAATGATAGTAAGAGGCTTCTTCTTCATCTCAATAGCATATCTGCAGTCTCTTATCTGGTTGTCGATATACTCCTCCCTGAAGATTTCAGTGCCGCTAAGTCTTTTTTTTGCATCGTAAAAAAGCGTAATTGCTTTCTGTAGGCTATCATTCTTATGATACGCTATTGCAAGGTACAGGTAAGTGTCGAGTGGTGCTTTTTCGCCATACTCGATATAGTCCTTGTCTTTTTCAACAATATTTGCTGAGGCTTTTTCGAGAAGTCTTAAAGCATCGGCTTTTTTACCATCAATATTCAGATAGCATATCCCGAGCTTGGCTGAGAGGTTTGAATTTTCGGGATATATTGTTAGGAGGGATTCATATTGCAATGCAGCTTCTTCATAATCTTCATCATAATAGAATGAAATATCAGCATCCTGAACAGCCTTTATGAATTGCTTTTTTGTAAGTGCCTGGGAGAAAAGTGGAGATAATGATAGTAGTAGAAAGGCTAGGGTAATAGTGATGCTTCTTATAAACCCGATATTCATTCTTTGGAAACTTTTTTAATAAATATCTCTTCGGGATATCCTTTTCGTATTAATTCCAACCTTAATGCATAGGCCTCTTCCCGGGTAGTTAACCTTCCGGTTGTATATCTGTAAAACTTATCGGTGTCACTATACATCACTTTCATGTCGGTGATATACTTGAAGTAACTCACATCGACAGGATTATGAAGAGCAATAACCTGTACAGTATAATATAGTATATCAGCATCATCGATATTTCTGTCGCTGACATCTGCAACGTTCATGTTAGTAATAAGTATGCTTGTATCAATTGAAGTTACAGTAGGGGCAAGGGAGAGATTAATTCTGTCATAGAATGTCTGATCAGGGACTACTGCAACTTTAACTGAAGTATCTCTCTCGAGGGTTGCATCAATGTTTATAATCAGAGATGGATTATCCTGCTGAATTGTGGTGTCAACTGTTTGCGAAAAATAGCCTTTGCCGGTATAAATCAGCTTCAGGTCTCCCGGGTGTACAGTGAAGCTGTAAAGGCCGGTGTATTTATTTGGGAATCCGACATCGAGTGTGTCGCCAGAATTGTTATCGAGAAGATGAATTGCGTAGTTTTTATCAAATGTAACTGTTGTGTCCTTAAGGCTGAATCTTCCTTTTATTTCGAAAAGTTGTGCGACATCATTAACTCCTATTCCAATAAAGAATATATCGTTCTTTTTATAATCAGTTGTTATTGAGTAATAAGCATTAGCACCGTTATTTACCGGCTCGAAGAATTTATCATCGTCTGATGAGTTAATAGGGTACCCAAGGTTTGAAGGAGTCTTCCATACATCACCAATTCGCTGACTTCTGAAATTATCATAACCACCCATTGTACTGTGGCCTTCAGAAGAGAAGTAGAGAACAGAGTCGTTAGCTGTTATAAAAGGTGTGTCTTCATTGAAGGGTGTATTTATAGCTGCACCCAGGTTTACAGGTATACCCCAGTCGCCAGAAGCATCTTTTTCTGAAACATAGATGTCGAGATTTCCCTGTCCGCCATCTCTGTTACTTGTAAAATAGAGTTTCTTCCCATCAGCAGATATTGATGCATGAGACTCATAGAACTTGGTGTTGATATTTTTGTTAAGTTTTTTAATTGGAGTCCATGCCCCGTCAATATAGTTCGAGCTATAGATTGCTCCGTCGTAATTATCAGTTTTATAAAGAAACAACTCCGACCCGTCACTGTTGAGGGAGCATGAAGAGCAATCTTCGCCTGCTTTGAGTTCTGCAGTTATCTCAATCGGTGGCTGCCATTTCCCTCTTTCTTTCTTCGAGAAGTATAAAACGTTTACGATTCCTCTTCGTTCAGTATAAACAATTGTATTACCATCGTAACTTACTGCAGGGTTATCGTTTATGGAGCCAAGGTTAAAATCAGGACCAAGGGATTTTTTACTGAACTGGACAGGTTTTTCTTTGAATTGAATAGCATTCTTGCAGGCCTGGATCTGCTGATCGATATACTCAAGGTTCTGCATACCCCCTTTGGATTTTGTTTCACTGGCGAGTTTGCTGAAAGTTGTAAGAGTTGCAAGTCCTTTTTCGAGTTCATCATTTATCATATAGGCTTTTGCAAGAAAGAAGTAAGCATCGAGAGGGGCTTTTGTTTCCTTGAATAATTCAGTTTTTGAATCATAGCTGGCACCTTTAACAGCATCCTCAAGATAAGGAATTGATTTCTCCTTCTCCCCGGGGATATTAAGGTAACAGGTGCCAATCTTATATTTGATATTGAGGTTGTCAGGAGTCTCCAGAAGAAGATAAAGCTGATTTGCCAGTTCAAATTCCTCATAAAGGTAATATGATTCAGCCTGGGCAAATATTTTTTTCATCTCATCAGCCGATTGAGAAAATGCAGCAGAAGGAAGTATAAACAGAGTTAAAAGCTGCAATAAAAGACGATAAATATTTACTCTGAGGTTAACCATCAGAACAAATGTAATAATATTTTCAGACTATCAGATTAATAGTCAGTCATTTTTTATTTAAATGTGATTTTGTAAATATCTTCTTTCCCAAATCCGCCTGACTCCTTAACTACTGAGTAGTAACCTGATTTTCCTTCGCCAACCGGCATAAAATAGGTGTTATTGTCAGGAGTGTTTATGGGATATCCCAGATTTATCGGTTTGATCCAGAGTCCATTTGACTGAAGATCAGTCCTGAATAAGTCATATCCACCAATACCCTGATGTCCCTGCGAGCTGAAAATAAGTGTCTTCCCTTTATTTACCAGAAAAGGTCTCTCTTCATTGAAAGGGGTATTGATTTGTGGTCCAAGGTTGACTGCCGGACCCCAGGTACCTTTAACCTTTTGAGAAATATAGAGATCCAATCCACCAAAACCGCCTGGCCTGTCGGAGGCAAAAATAAGCTGAGTTCCTGATTCAGAAAGGAAACCATGAGATTCCCAGTATTTTGTATTGATGTTTTTGTCGAGCTTAACTGTTTTAGACCAAACCGTACCATCGAAGGAACTGACATAGATATCACTGTTGTAGTTATCATCCTTAGAGAGATAAAGCTGTTTTCCGTCAGCCGAAAGGCATGAAATATAAAAGTCCCCGTCTGATTGCAGATCAGGTGTAATGTTAACAGGTCCACTCCACTTGCCATTTTCTAATCGTGAAAACATTACAGCATCATAGAATTTAAGAGATACCATAAAGGCAAAAGATTTTCCATCAGCTGAGATCAATGGGTTGAAATTAGATTTATCATCATTAAAAAGCTCTCCCATATTTTCTTCCTCAAATGCAACTGGTTCAGATATTAACTTCTTGGCCCAGTCGCACACATTTATCTCATGTTTTATAAAATCCAAATTCTCTTTATCGTCAGGGAGCAAGGTGCCTGAATATTTAAGATATGCTTCTTTAGCTTTATCGAACATATAATTAATACGGTAAGCCCTTGCAAGCTCATATAAGGCATCATATGGGGCAGCAGTCTGGGAAATTGTCCCTTCTTTATGTTTTGCCGACATATTCTTCACACCCTTTTCGAGATAGTCAATTGATAGGTTCTTCTTACCCGGAATGTTAAGATAACATACTCCTATGCGATAGGCAAGATTCGAATTGTCAGGAAGTTCTTCATAAAGCTGCAGATAATAATTAAGAGCATCTGAATAATCTTCATTCAGAAGAAAATATTCAGCTTCAAGAAATGATTCCTGCAGATTTTTAGTGTCCTGCGCAAATACTGCAACAGAAAATAGAATTGTAACAACCAGACAGATATGTTTTTTACTCATAAACATGAGATTTAGTATTTATTTATTTTCTTTCTTTTTTCTTCTCCAGATGATAAAGAAGAGGAAGCCAAGTCCTGCTCCAATCAGTAACCAGAGCAGCCAAAGCATGTTTTTGCTTTCAGGTATCTGCTGATTCTTAATTGTATCAACAGGAATATCCTTGTCTATTATCAGGTTAGATATGGCCTTGTAAATCAGATCCTCAGGATATTTTACCTTGTCGCTGTTATTCAGGAGGAACAAAAGTAATTCAGCCGGAGATTTGATATTCTCCTTTTTAAGATCCAGTGCCTTCAATGCAGAAAGAAGAGGTTCTTCAGCCTGTTCAATAAGGTCAAGGAGGAACTGTTCAACCTTCGTATCAGGCATTGAACTGATAGTCACCAGAATCTCTGACATCTGACTATGAGTAAGCCCCTGTTTTATTGATTCATAATAGAACGCCTTAAGCCATTTCTCCTTTATTTTGATATTACTCAGGTCAACTGTAGCAAGTGATTGCCTGATAATTGTACCTTCCTCAGAATTTTCACTGTAAGCTTCTATCTTACTGTTTATTACTGAGATTGTAGGATCTATGTTGGCCAAAATATCTGCAGCTATTTTGTTGAGTTCTTCAGGTGTTATTTCACCACCGGTTTTCAGCTTAATATATTCCTGCAGATCAGTCCATGTCTTGAGATTAGCTTTCTCAATATCCAGATCTGAGAGTATCTCTTTAAGTCTGCCTGTTGTGTATTTTGCCATAAGATCCACAGCAGCCTGGGTGAGGACATTATCCATAACAGCTACTCTCAGAGCAAGCTTATCGATCTCTTCCGGACTGACACTTTTCTTGGCGGCCTCTTCCTTGAGATATGAGAACATATCATCTACCCTTCCGAATTGTTGATCCTCAAGATCAGCATCCTTAACGATGCCTTTTAGTTTACTGTCGCTCCGGCTGTTGAGCATGGAAGCCAGGGCTGAAACCTGTTTTTTAGCTATTACCCTGCTGTATTCAGGTCTGATTACAGGTTGCTGGGTTATATCCTTTTCACGTGTAATGAAAACATCAGTTGTGGTCGTATTGTTAAACCTGTCTTTTAATGTAAACGTTACCCTGTTATCACCTGATCCGGGTACCATTTTGTAATTAAAAATTGTATCTGTTACAAGGAATTGTTCGGATGATATCAGCGAATCCCCAACCCAGTGTTCAATAGTAAGTAATGAATTGCGTTCTACCTTTAGCGGGAACATAATTGTATCTCCTTTTGCGACCGAGATTGTTTTATTGCTTTCAACATTAAGATCGGCAGTGAAGTCTGTTTTAGGTAGAATAGTACCCGGAAGGACAAAGCTGTCTGATGGATTAGTAAGAGGCAGATCGAGGTTTCGGACAACTCTTTCACCGCCATCACCTTCGTATGTTATCTCGTAATTGCCCTGTGGAAGCTGAAATTCATATTCTCCGGTTTTAGGATTAGAATAGACTATAAGGGTCTGATTCGGATTTTTTATATTCATTGCGCTGATCTTCACGCTGTCGTTAATATTACTGATCAGGTCAGCAACTTTTACCATACCTCTTACAAAAAACTTTCTTGGATGGTCGTCAGAAAAGATCTCAATACGGTAAATATCCTGCTGGCCAAATCCTCCTGTCTGCTCTTTCGCAAAGTACCCCTCATATCCCTCATTCAAGGGTTTGAAAAACACATCATCATCAGTAGAGTTTAACGGGAATCCTACATTGAGAGGAACAGACCATTCACCGCTGGGTAGCAGTGTAGAATAGAAAATATCATATCCTCCCATGTTAAAATGACCTCTGGAACTGAAGAAAAGTGTTTTGTCATCCTTGCTCAGGAACGGAGACTCTTCATTATAAGGGGTATTTATTACTGGTCCAAGATTTTTAGCAGGTCCCCAGTTGCCTGTGCTATCTCTTTCAGATACGTATATATCAAGACCTTCATACCCGCCTTTGCGGTTACTTGTGAAGTATAGTTTCTTATTGTCGTGTGAAACTGTGGCATGAGATTCCCAGTATTTGGTATTGATGTTTTCGTTGAGTTTGACGATTGGGGTCCATGTTCCGTTTTCAATAGTCGATGTAAATATTATTCCGTCATAATCGGCTGAACTGTAGAGGTATAATGTTTTGCCATCGCTCGATATTGAAGTCGGGAACATGTCACGGTCTACCTTTAGTATTTCGTTCATGTTAACCGGTCCGGTCCATTTCCCGTTTACCCTGGTCGAATAATAAATAGCGTCGAAGAATGCTTCACTTCTCGAGAAAACCATCAGATCTTCGTTATCTGAAACAACAGGATTAAACTCTGACCTGCCTTCATTGATCATATCGCCGAGATTTGACTCTTTGATAAAAAGCTGCATGCTCATAAGTTCCTGTGCGTTAAGGCATGATTGTATCTGCAGGTTTACAATATTTGAATCATATACTTCCGGATCGAGGTTCTTTTTGAATAGTTTATAGGTCTCAATGGCCTTATTGAGCTGATTGTTTATCCTGTAAGCATTAGCAAGGTAATAGTAGGCGTCATAAGGAGCCCCTGTCTCTTTGAATTTTCCTTCCTTATATTTTGGATTAATATTCTTAACAGCCTCCTCGAGGTAAGAGATTGCTTTCTCTTTTTCACCCGGAGTGTTAATATAGCATTGCCCGATCCGGTATTTAAAATTCGAATTATCGGGGTAGGATTTTAACAACCTCTGATAGGGGGGTAACGCTTCCTTGTAGTCCTCAAATAACAGACGGCTCTCTGCATAATAAAAATCTTCTTTATTGATTGTTATCGCCTGGGAAATAAGATCTGTGTCAGTTAATGCAACCAGGAGCAACGATATAAACAGGAACCTTTTCATCATATTGTAATAATTCTAATTAGAATGATTTGCTTTGTTCTAATTACTCAAAGCTACTAATATAGTAGAAATATTAGAAAAAAGGGCTATTTGTGGAAGCCCTTTTTATCAAATGTTACGGATTTTATATAAAGACCTGTTTTATTCGGATGAAAATTGGTTCCTCTGCGGATGATTTAATGAGTACTTAAGCTATTTCCGGCGAATAATTTTCAAGGATATCTTTTACCTTGTTAAGAAACTTTCCTGCAAGAGCACCATCAATTACTCTGTGGTCGTAACTCAGCGAAAGAATCATAATATGGCGTATAGCTATCATATCTCCGTCGGGAGTCTCTATTACTGCCGGTGTTTTTCTTACCGCTCCTGTGCCAAGTATTGCAGCCTGCGGCTGATTTATTATAGGAGTGCCGGCAATATTATTGTAGCTGCCAAAATTTGTTATTGTAAATGTTCCTCCAGTAATCTCATCAGGTTTCAGCTTATTTATTCTGGCTCTTCCTGCAAGATCGTTAACAGCTTTTGCAAGACCTGTAAGATTCTTCTCATTAGCATTTTTTATAACAGGTACAATGAGATTTCCGTCGGGCAGGGCAGTCGCCATACCTATATTAATATTTTTCTTCCGTATTATGTTGTTTCCATCAACTGATATGTTAACCATAGGGAATTCGTAAAGTGCCCTGGCTACTGCATCGATGAAAATTGGTGTGAGTGTAAGCTTCTGTCCTTCAGCTGCAAGGAACTTTTCTTTGTTTGCATTTCTCCAGTTGACCAACCTGGTGACGTCAGCGTCGATAAAGGATGTAACATGAGGCGATGTTCTCTTTGACATTACCATGTGTTCAGCAATCAGTTTCCGCACACGGTCCATCGGGATAACCTCATCTGATGCACTTAAATATGCTTCAGATCCGGAAGCTTTTACAGCATCAGGTGCTTTTACATTTTTTATTGCTTCTGCAGCCTCAGTTGCCTTTTTCCTCTGTTCAATAATCTTAAGAATATCATCTTTTGTAATCCTTCCATCCATACCTGTGCCGGTAATCTGATCAAGTTCCGCATAGCTGATTGATTCCCTGGCAGCTATACTTCTAACCAGAGGTGAAATGAATTTTCCTGAAGGAGTGCGGCTTTTAAGATCGTGCGACAGTACTTCTTCCTCTTTTTTCTCCTGCTTTACTGTTTCAATAGTCTCACGAATCCTTTCAACCTCTTTCTCTATTTTTTTAACCTCTTCTTTTGTCGGTACAGAGTCATTCTCAATTATAGCGAGAAGTCCGCCTACTTTTATGATATCACCCTCTTTAGCTTTAATTGAAACTATCCTGCCTGATGCAGGAGCAGGGACTTCAGAATCTACTTTATCTGTTGCAACTTCGACAAGCGGATCATCTTCCTTAACAACTGAGCCTTCAGAAACAAGCCATTTATTAATAGTTGCTTCAATAACTCCTTCACCCATTGCAGGTAACAATATATTCATGCTGGCCATCTGAAATATTTTATCTTAAATTTACTAAAAATTATCCACACTCATAAAACAACCAGATTGTGGAAATGTTTTAGAAAATGAAACAAGGTTGAAACAAACAGTCAGGTTTCAGGGGTTTCTCCGGATAATATTGTTCCTTATGAAACGGACTGTAAGAGCGATTCCTTCCCTGAACCGGATGGCTGGAATTATAATGAAGAAAAGCGGGCTGAAATTCTCCCTGTAACGCTTTACTGAATATATCTTCATTGCATTGTAGAAATGCAAGATGTCAGTGTATTTATCCCTGGGTGTACTCATTCCTTTATAATGAGTTATGCACACCCCGGGATAATAGTAATTGTTATATCCACACCTGCTTATTCGGTAGCTCAAATCAATATCTTCGCCATACATAAAAAACTCTTCATCGAAAGAGCCCGCTTTCAGAAGAGCTTCCCTTCTTATAAACATGAAGGCGCCTGAAATAGCTTCTGCAGGAGCAGTTTCGTCGGGATTGATATTTGTAAGATAATACCTGTTGAAAAAGTGAGAATGTGGAAATATAGCTGATAATCCGAATGTTTTAAAGAAGGCTGTCAGAGGCTCAGGGAAAGCCCTTTTTGATTCCGGAAGGTACAGACCTTCCCCGTTTATCATTTTTACTCCAAGGGCACCTGCGTCGGAATGATCCCTCATGAAAACAATGCATTTTGATAATGTATCAGGTGCAACAATAGTATCGGGATTCAGGATCAGTATAAACGATCCCGTGGACTTTGTAATAGCCTGATTATTAGCGAATGAAAAGCCTTTATTCTCTTTGTTTATGATAAGGTTGACTTTAGGGAATTCATTGTTAACCATATCACAGGAGCCATCTGATGAGTTATTGTCTGCCACAAAAATCTCACATTCGACCGATTCAGCAGCTTTTTTAACTGAAATCAGACATTGCCGCAGATATTCCCTGACATTAAAGCTGACAATTATTACTGTGAGATCCATTTATTTAGTTCATTTACACCCCCTGGGGTTGGGGTAAATAAATTGATTTTCAAGCGTATTATTTATTTGTCATTGTTGATACAGATTCCTGTTGTTAATAGCACGGCCAAGTGTTATCTCATCGGTGTATTCAAGTTCATCCCCAATAGCAACACCCCGGGCAAGGGTACTGAGGATTATGTTATACTTATTAAGTCTCTTATAGAGGTAGTAATTTGTGGTATCTCCCTCCATTGTTGTACTTAATGCAAAAATTATTTCCCTGATATTCCCCTCTTTTACTTTTTCCTCCAGACTATCAATTTTCAGATCTGAAGGACCAATACCGTCAATCGGTGAAATAATACCACCAAGTACATGGTAGATTCCTCTGAACTGGCGCGTATTCTCAATAGCCATTACATCCTGGATATTTTCAACCACACATATGATAGCTTTTTCCCGCTTTTCATCATTGCATATACTGCAGACTTCTGTATCGGAGATATTATTACATATTCTGCAGTAATGTATCTCACCATGAAGCCGCATAATACTCTCCCCGAATCGCTTAACTTCTTCTGAGTCTCTCCGTAAGAGGTTCATTACCAGCCTGAAAGCTGTTTTTCGTCCAACTCCCGGCAGCGAAGCAAATTCATTAACAGCATTTTCAAGAAGTCTGGAAGGAAATTCAGTAAAACTCATAGCAAAGGTCTTTCAGCAAAATTAGTTCAAATTTCCGGTGATATTAAAGAGGCACAGAATTTTTTGTCTTCCATTCTTTTTGTTATTCTTGTATTATAATTAAATCGCTTTCTGCTCCTTCCCCCGTGGGGGAAGGTTGGGAAG
>JFJP01038522.1_pt1 | contig 17106 bp, 13 predicted proteins | sample 431651 | NCBI WGS metagenome assembly JFJP01 (sample SAMN02602958, study PRJNA72255) | Microbial mat metagenome, whole genome shotgun sequencing project. | biome: fresh water; feature: sink hole; material: water; isolation source: purple microbial (photo- and chemosynthetic) mats found in... | reverse complement strand
TCGATGTTATTGCCGAGCTGAACGTGCCCTATATTATCATGCATATGCAAGGCAATCCCTCAACCATGCAAAAAAACCCGCACTATCATGACGTTGTAGACGATATTCTTTTCTTTCTTGCCAATAAAGTCGCAAGTCTTAGAAAAAAAGGAGTTGTCGACATCGTTGTGGATCCCGGCTTCGGATTTGGGAAAACAGTTGAACACAATTATCAGCTATTGGCCCACCTAAATGTGTTCCGCTCGCTTGAATTGCCAATTCTTGCAGGGCTTTCAAGAAAGTCCATGATATCCGGCTTTTTAAATATTGACTCTGATAATGCCTTAAACGGAACCACAGCTTTGAATATGTTTGCATTGGTTCAGGGCAGTTCCATTTTAAGGGTTCATGATGTTAAGGAAGCTGTTGAGACAAGAAATCTTTTCTGCAAACTTAGGGAAAGCGCTTTGCTATAGAAATGTAAATGATTTTTCTAATTTTGTGCTAAATATAAAATCACAGTGCTGAATTTGTTCATCCATCTGCGCATTCTTGATATCCTCGATATTATTCTGGTAGCAATATTGTTGTACCAGTTGTATATGTTAGTAAGGGGAACTGTTGCCTTAAATATTATTTTGGCTGTAATTATTATATATGTTTTTTGGGGATTGGTAAAAATGCTCAAAATGGAGCTTTTAAGCAACATTATCGGGCAGGTAATCGGAGTTGGGGTAATTGCGCTTATCATTGTGTTTCAGCAGGAGATACGGAGATTTCTTATTATGATAGGGACCCGCTACATCAGCAAAAACAGACTGAGGCTTGAGGGGTTTTTTAAAATGGAAATGGATACCAGGCCACGTCTCAGAATCAAATCCATTGTAAAAGCAGTCATAAACCTATCGAACTCAAAAACCGGCGCACTAATTGTGATCAGGAGAAAATCGAACCTTGAGATGTACGCACAAGCAGGTGACATTCTTGAGGCAAACACTTCCAGCAGGCTTATCATCAGCATATTTAACAAGCTGAGCCCTCTTCACGACGGGGCAATAATTATCGATAAGGAAAAAATATTTGCTGCAAGGGTTGTGTTGCCGGTAACCGACAACCCTGATCTGCCCCCCGATTATGGCCTGCGGCATCGCGCTGCTATGGGAATCACCGAGGTAACCGATTCTTTGGTAATAGTGGTCTCAGAGGAAACCGGCAAGATTTCCCTGGCTCAAAGCAGTGAAATGCGCAGAGCTATTACCTCAAAAGAACTTATGGAGAGTCTGGAAGGGGAATTCCAAAATGTATAGAAAATAATCGGATCCGGAAAAGAATGAGATCAGACTGTCAGGGCAATAGCATTTCCAGGGTCTGGGTTTGCCTGATTAAAGCTTTCGTGTTTGAGCCCACAAAACGTCTATGAGACGGGACTATAATTTTTGTCTTATCCTCAATTCGCTCTTTTAATTGCTTCTTTTGGATTTTGAAGAGAAGTTCGTTTTATTTTCCTGACCATTCCAAAGCCGGATAATATTTTTTCTATGAGTGAAAATTATCAAAGCAGACACCATTCCCGAGAATATCTTCAGATGCAGGTAAGGAGTATGAAAAACCAAGATAATCCAAATGGGAAAAGACAAACCTGCAAGTATTGAACCTACTGAAGAAAAGCGGGTGGTGAAAAAGCCTATAAGGAAAACTCCCGCTGCACAAAGGGTTGCCAAAGGATGAAGGCCAATGAGCACGCCAAAAACCGTTGCCACACCTTTTCCTCCACGAAATCCCGCATAAACAGGATAAATATGGCCCAGCACAGCTGCGATGCCTAAAATTATCTGGATATTGACAAACTCCGGGGTACCCTTGTGCACAAAGGAATAAAAATGAACAAGATAAACTGCTGCAAAACCCTTAAACATATCCACGACAAGGACAAAAATCCCAACCACTGGTCCAAAAACCCGGATAGCATTGGAGGCTCCTGCATTTCCACTTCCAAATTCGCGAATATCAATCCGGTAGAAAATCTTACCCACCCATATTGAAGTTGGAATAGCTCCTATCAGATAGGCAAGAACCAGCATTATGAAGAAATCTATAAAATGTTCCATTCTTTAGAATTTGAGGGTTCAAAGTTAACTAATTTGAATAAAAAGCAATGGCTTAGTCATTTCGTCCGAAACGAACAACTAAGCCATTAACTATAAGTAATTTACATATCACATACTTCACCCGAACAAAAAGAAGCTATTTCTCAGATCCCTCGAAATGGGTGAATTTCGCAAAACTTCTCATCAAATCTGTGGGCCTGCTTTTACAAGTGCCCTGCCTGCTTCAGTATCTGTAAACTGTTTAAAGTATTTTAGATATCTGGCCGAAAGGTTTTTGGCCCTGGTTTCCCATTCAGAAACCTCTGTATAGGTCTCACGGGGATCAAGTATCCCATCACTTACATTATTCAACTTTTCAGGAATAGTAAGATTTATAATAGGAATATGCTTGGTTGTAGCCTTCTCTATTGAGCCATCAAGAATCGCATCGATTATAGCACGTGTATCCTTGATGGAAATGCGTTTACCTGTGCCGTTCCAACCTGTATTCACAAGGTATGCCTTTGCCCCGTGCTGATCCATCTTGCTGGCAAGAACTGATGCGTAGGTTGTTGGGTGCAGTGTCAGAAAAGCCTCCCCAAAGGCCGGTGAAAACGAGGGTACGGGCTCAGTGATTCCACGTTCGGTTCCCGCCAACTTCGATGTGTATCCGCAAAGGAAGTGATACTGGGCTTGGTCGCGATCGAGAATAGACACCGGAGGTAAAACACCATAAGCATCAGCCGAGAGATAAATAATTTTGTTGGCATGTCCTGCTTTGGAGGGCAAAACGATTTTGTTAATATGGAAAATGGGATAAGAAACCCTGGTGTTTTCCGTAACCGTAGAATCGTTAAAATCAATTGACCCATCCTCAAGGACCGAAACGTTCTCGAGAAGCGCATTGTGTTGAATTGCGTTCCAAATATCGGGTTCGTTTTCCTGACTCAACTTAATTGTCTTTGCATAGCATCCTCCTTCGAAGTTGAAAACGCCCTGGTCGTCCCAACCGTGCTCGTCATCCCCGATAAGATAACGTTTCGGATCGGCTGAAAGTGTTGTTTTGCCGGTTCCCGAAAGTCCAAAAAAGATTGCCACATCTCCTTTTTCACCCACATTGGCAGAACAATGCATAGAGGCAATTCCACGTTGAGGCAGATAATAATTCATTAATGAGAAAATTCCTTTTTTCATCTCACCACCATACCAGGTACCGCCAATAACAGCTGTTTTCTCTGTGAGATTGAATAAAACAAAAACCTCTGAGTTCAAACCATGTTTTTCCCAATCCGGGTCAGTTACCTTTGAGCCGTTCATTACAACAAAGTCGGGCTCCCCAAATCTCTCCAGTTCGTAAAGACTTGGTCGAATAAACATGTTCGTGACAAAATGAGCCTGCCATGCGACTTCCATGATAAACCGAACCTTCATCCGTGAATTGGGATTGGTTCCGCAAAACACATCAACAACATATAGCTTTTGTGAAGATAATCTCTTTGTGACAAGCTTTTTGCAATCAGCCCATGTGTCCAATGCAACCGGACAATTTATAACGCCATCCCACCATAAGGTTTTTTCCGTTTGATTATCCCTCACAAAAAATTTATCTTTTGGGGATCGACCCGTAAAAACCCCAGTTTTAACAGCAACGGCACCTGTATCTGTCAAAATCCCCTTTTCAAAACCCTGAAGGGAGGAATCCGTTTCGTGTTTGAATAATACTTCGTATGAAGGATTGTAAAATATTTCTTTGGAGTCATTGATTCCGTAAATACTTAAATCTGGTATTTTCATTCTGAATATAATTTTGTTATTTTTTTCACAACAAATATAAGCCTTTTATGTTAAACGACATAAAAAAAGTAGCGTTACAAAACAATGTAACGCTACTTAATTATTCAAATCTCAGGCCTACAAAACATTGCGGGCGCTAAAAATGCTAATTATTAATTGCAGCCTGCGCAGCAGCCAATCTTGCGATAGGCACGCGGAACGGGGAACAACTAACATAGTTCATTCCAACCATATGGCAGAACTCCACTGAACTGGGCTCACCACCATGTTCACCGCAGATACCAACTTTAAGTTTGGGATTCACGCCACGACCTTTTTTGGTTGCCATGTCGACCAGCTGTCCAACGCCTTCGCGATCGAGAATCTGGAAAGGATCGTTTTTCAACAGGCCTTTCTGCAGATACACGGGAAGGAATTTTCCTGCGTCGTCTCTGGAGTAACCAAAAGTCATTTGGGTAAGATCGTTCGTACCGAAGGAGAAGAACTCTGCTTTTCCCGCAATCAAATCGGCAGTAAGGGCAGCTCTGGGGATCTCAATCATAGTTCCCACCAAATATTCAACTTTCTGTCCGGTCTCGGCAAATACCTTTTCAGCAGTTTCCCTGATAATTTTCTCCTGAAGCTCATATTCCTTGAGCGTTCCGATAAGTGGCACCATGATTTCAGGAATTGTCTCAATACCTTTTTTCTTAAGATTAATGGCAGCTTCGATGATAGCTCTTGCCTGCATCTCTGTGATTTCAGGATAAGTATTTCCTAAGCGGCAACCTCTGTGGCCCAACATCGGATTGAATTCAGCAAGGTCATCTACTTTTTGCTTCACTTCTTCAGGAGTAATGCCTAATTCTTTAGCCATTTGCTTCTGGTTTTCTTCTTCGTGAGGAACAAATTCATGAAGAGGTGGATCCAGAAGACGAACGGTAACTGGCAAGCCCTTCATAGCCTCAAAGATACCTTCGAAATCAGCTCTCTGAATGGGAAGCAGTTTAACCAGTGCTTTTCTTCTTCCAGCCTCGTCAGTTGCAAGAATCATTTCGCGCATTGGCTTGATACGATCACCTTCAAAGAACATATGTTCGGTACGGCAAAGTCCGATTCCCTGTGCTCCAAAGTTTCTTGCAATAATTGAATCATTGGGGGTGTCGGCGTTGGTACGCACCTTCATGGTGGCGTATTTGTCAGCCAGAATCATTAGTTCGCCAAAGTCTCCACTCATTTCAGGATCAATAGTCCCGATTTTTCCTTCGTAAACTTCTCCGGTTGAGCCGTTAAGCGAAATCCAATCACCTTCTTTCAAAGTCTTGCCATCACAAACCATAGTTCTGGTTTTGTAATTGATTTTCACAGCGCCAGCGCCAGAAACACAGCATTTACCCATTCCTCTTGCAACAACGGCTGCGTGGGAGGTCATTCCGCCTCTGGCTGTAAGGATACCCTGAGCAAGGTTCATACCTTTAAGGTCTTCAGGGGATGTTTCTATACGTACCAAAACTACTTTTTCACCTTTTGAGGAGAATTCTTCTACCTCATCAGCAAAAAATACGATTCTTCCTGTAGCAGCACCTGGAGAAGCGGGAAGTCCTTTTGCAAGAACAACTGCATTCTTAATAGCTGTTTTTTCAAAAACCGGATGTAGCAGCTCATCAAGTTTACCGGCTTCACAACGGTTCAGTGCTTTCTTCTCATCAATTGAGCCTTCTCTGAGCATGTCCATGGCAATTTTTACCATAGCAGCACCTGTGCGTTTTCCATTACGCGTCTGCAACAACCAAAGCATACCGTCTTGCATGGTAAATTCCATGTCCTGCATGTCTTTGTAATGCATCTCCAATTTATGCTGTGTTTCAAAAAGTTCTTTGTAAACATCAGGCATGATTTCTTCCAGAGATGGGAACTTTGAAGCTCTTTCACTTTCAGAAACGAGTGCGAGTGCAGCCCAACGGATTGAACCTTCTTTGGTAATCTGCTGTGGAGTTCTGATACCCGCAACAACATCCTCACCCTGTGCATTGATAAGGTATTCGCCGTTGAAAATATTTTCGCCGGTTGCTGCGTCTCTCGAAAAGCAGACTCCGGTACCCGAGTTGCTGCCCATATTTCCAAAAACCATTGCCTGAACAGTCACAGCGGTTCCCCACTCTTCGGGAATATTGTTCAACGATCGGTAGTATATCGCTCTTTCATTCATCCAACTGTCGAAAACAGCACAAACAGCTCCCCATAATTGTTCCCAGGGATCGGAAGGAAAATCTTTTCCGGTTTGGTTTTTCACAGCTGCTTTGAAACGTTTTACAAGTTCTTTAAGATCCTCTACAGCAAGGTCGGTATCGTCTTCAACACCTTTTTGCTCTTTCATGTGGTCAATTATCTCTTCGAAAGGATCCGGATCTTCTTTGGAAACGGGTTTCATTCCAAGAACAACATCACCATACATCTGAACAAAACGTCTGTAAGAATCCCATGCGAAACGGGCATTACCGGTTTTGTTCACAAGGCCCTCAACAGCAGCATCATTCATTCCCAGGTTTAGAACAGTGTCCATCATACCTGGCATGGAAGCACGAGCGCCTGATCTGACTGAAACCAGACAAGGGTTTTCATTGCTTCCGAACTTGGTGTTCATAATGCTTTCAATGTTATTAACTGCTGCCTGAACCTCCGCTTTAATAAGCTCAACTACCTTAGCCTGGCCAAGTTTGTTGTATTCTGCGCAAACTTCAGTGGTAATAGTAAATCCCGGAGGAACGGGAACGCCGATTAGATTCATTTCGGCCAGGTTGGCACCTTTACCACCAAGCAGATTCTTCATGTCAGCTTTACCTTCGGCCTTCTTGTTCCCAAAGGTATAGACGCGTTTCACTTGTGACATTTTATTATCCTTTCTTTTAATTTGTTTAAACAATTAATCTAAGCTAATTTTTAGTGTACAAATGTATTCAAAAATTATTTAAAATAATTCTAAATTAAGGGGAGCAAGACCGATTTTCACCGAGATCTCGGGTGAAAACTAATAATAGTGTTCCGGAGATATTCCCTGTCGAGGTGTGTGTAAATTTCCGTTGTAAGAATGCTCTCATGTCCAAGCATCTCTTGTACAGCCCTCAGATCAGCCCCTCCCTCGATAAGATGCGTAGCAAAAGAGTGCCGGAAAGTATGCGGACTGACATGTTTTTTTAGCCCAGTTTGTTTTGCAAGGTCTTTGATGATGGTAAAAATCATTACACGAGTAAGTTTTTTTCCTCTGCGGTTCAAAAAAAGAATATCATTACTATCCTTTTGAATTTCAGGCAGGCTATTCCTGTCAGGGAGATAATTATTGATTTCCCTTATTGCTTTTCCACCAATAGGGACAAGCCGTTCTTTATCCCCCTTCCCAATAACCCTGATAAATCCTTTATCGAGATACAAATTCGAAATCTTTAATTCGGTGAGTTCCGAAACCCGTAGGCCGCAACTATATAAAACTTCGAGAATTGTGCGGTTGCGATGTCCCTCAGCCTTGCTCAGGTCTATACCCGTAATCAACTTGTCGATCTCCTCAACACTGAGAACATCAGGAAGCTTGCGTCCAATCTTAGGAGTTTCGATTAATTCAGTTGGATCAACGGCTATTTTTTCCTCGATTATCAGAAATCTGTAAAAGGCCTTTATTCCCGAAACAACGCGTGCCTGTGTGCGGGGGCTTGCTCCAAGCTCATTAATCCATTGCAGCATACCGCTTATGTGCGCAGCATTAACCTGATCCGGATTCACGTCGAGGGATTTGTATTCAAGATATTGAACAAGTTTAAGAATATCAGTGTTATACGCAACAACTGAATTTTTAGAAAGTGATTTTTCCAATTTTAAGAAAGCAGAGAAATCCTTTATATAATCGTTCCATTCCATAAAAACTCAAACTTTTAGATCATTACCCTAACGACTTAAATCTGTTTTGAATATATTTGCAAATTTTTTAGCCTTTGGATAGGCGAAAGTATAACAAATATTTAGCTTTGGCACAAAATCAGGTAAATCAAAAGAATCTATATGAAGAGGAAAACCAAAATTATTGCAACCATATCCGACCTTAATTGCGAAGTAGAGTTTATTACAAAATTATATAAAGCCGGAATGAACGTTGTTCGACTGAACACTGCTCATCAGTCACCTGAGGACACCCTTCGTATTATCGAAAACGTTCGCAAGGTATCGGATAAAATCGCTTTGCTTCTCGACACCAAAGGTCCGGAAATACGCACAACCAAAGCTGAAGCCGATATTAATGTTACTATGGGTGACGAGATAAAGCTGACAGGACGGGAAAAAGGCATCAGCTCCTCAAAAATGATTTATGTAAATTATGATGGATTTGCCAATGGAATGAAGAAATACGACCGTATTCTTATCGACGACGGCCAGTTGGAACTTGAAGTAGTTGAGGTGAAAAAAGATTTCCTGGTTTGCAAGGCCCTAAATAATGGAGTCATCAAGGGAAAAAAATCGGTGAATGTTCCGGGTGTGAGTTTCAAATTGCCTTCGGTAACTGATAAAGACCGCGAGTATATTGAATTTGCAGCAAAGAACGATCTCGACTTTATTGCTCACTCCTTTGTCCGCAATAAGGAGGACGTACTGGAGGTTCAAAAAATCCTTGACAAGCATAAGAGCAACATAAAAATTATTGCCAAGATCGAAAACCAGGAAGGTGTAAAAAACGTTGACGAAATTCTGGAACATGTTTATGGTATAATGGTTGCACGAGGTGACCTTGCCATAGAAATCCCCTACGAGAAAATCCCCGGCATACAAAAAATGCTTGTCAACAAATGCATTGAAAGCCGGAAACCGGTTATTATTGCCACCCAGATGCTGCATTCAATGATCACTGAGCCTCGTCCCACAAGAGCCGAGGTGAGCGACATAGCAAACGCAATATACAGCAAAACCGATGCAATCATGCTTAGCGGAGAAACAGCCAGCGGGAAATATCCGGTTGAAGCAGTTGAAACCATGGCAAAAGTTGCCAAGGAGGTTGAAAAAAGCCGTAACGACATACATGATGTGCCTACTGTAACCATGAGCACTGCAATTTCTGCTTACCTGAGCAGGTCGGCTGTTGAAGCAAGTATTCAACTCAATGCCAAAGCCATCATTGCCGACACCACAACCGGTAGAACCATTAGGAATATGGCAGGATTCAGAGGAAGAAAGCCGATTTACGCAATGTGTTACGACAAAAAAACGGTTCGGCTCTTAAGTCTGTCATTTGGAATATTCCCCTCATATATCGAACCTCAGGATTCAGATGAAATATTCATTCAGCAAGCACTGAAAAAGCTGATCAAGAAAGATGATCTTAAGGAAACAGATATCATTGTGGTATTGGGAGGAAATTTCGGAAGGCCTCACGGCGCTTCACATATTGAGATATCAACTGTATCCAACCTCTGCCAAAAGGTAAAAGATTTACCAGGGAAACCGGTCGATCATCAGAACCGCTGATACCCCAAGTGCTACGCCCGACCATATCAGAATCCATTCCCGACGTTTGACTCTGAGAAGGTCGACCACCAGTAAGGAAAGAGCTGTTATTATAAGTACTATAATAATTTGGCCTATTTCAATTCCTATGTTAAATGAGAACAAGGGTGCGACAAGGTTTCCCGAGGCTCCAAGCATGCTCGAAAGATAGTTTGAGAAGCCCATCCCATGTATGAGCCCGAAAAACAGCGCAGCCAGATATTTATATTTGTGCAGGTTGCTATTGAAATTGTCCGATTTTTGTAGGAGATTCATAGCTGCCGTCAAAAAAATCGTGGCAGGAATCAGGAATTCGATAAGGTCTGTATTAATTGTTATCAATTTCAAGGTGGCCAAGGCAAGGGTTAGGCTATGCCCAATGGTAAATGCCGTTATGAGAATTAATATCTTTAGCCAGTACTTAATTGGATAAACAACACATAATGAAATAATAAACAGTATATGATCGTAACTTTGAAGATCGGCAATGTGCTCAATACCAAGTTTTAGATAGAGTTGAAATTCAGACATACAGTGATTTTGGTGTCAAAATAAGTATTTTATTGTAATTTTGAGCAAAAGTAATAAGGTGAACTTTTTAATTTTTATTCTGTTTGTATTTTTTTCGAGCATGGCAGGCCCCGCCTATCATCCTATTCATGTTTCTGTTTGTAATGTTGAACTGAACGGCACTGAAAATATTGTATCGGTAAAGTTGTTCAAGGACGATTTTGCTTTGGCCCTAAAAAACAATTACCAGATTAGTATCCCAATGGACAGAGCAAATGAAAAAACACATAGTGAGATAATCAGCAAGTATATTAATTCATGCTTTCAAATTGAATCGGGTCAGGGTAAAACGCTTAAACTTGTTTTTAAAACAACCGAAATAAACGAAGATGCTATCTGGGTATACTTCCATGCTGAGAATTTTACGAACCTAACCAAGCTTAGGATTAAAAACACCTTGATGCTTGATCTTTGGGACGACCAGACAAACCTGGTGATTCTTAACTGGAAAGGCAAGGAAACCGGATATCGGTTTAACCGGAGAGAAGTTGAAATTGAAATTGATTTGAATAAATAGATGAATAACATTTCTGCGCTATTGAAACACTTGATTCTACTCGGCCTAATGCTGTGTATAAATACTTTGATGCTTTTTGCCACGCATAATCGCGCAGGAGAAATCACATTGAAACAAATCAATGATCTGACTTACGAAATAACAATTACAACATACACCTACACTCTCTCCGGTGCCGATCGGCCTGAGCTAGAGGTTCAATGGGGTGATAACAGTACCTCAATTGCTTCAAGGGTACAGATTCTCAACCTGCCTAACGACTACCGAAGGAACGTTTATGTAAGTCAGCACACATTCCCGGGACCAGGAACTTTTACTATCGTGGTGCAGGACCCGAATCGTAATTTTGGGGTCAAAAACATACCCAACTCGGTTAATGTGATTTTCTCAATTAAAACCACCATCAGCATAAATCCGCAAATCGGTCAAAACAGCACCCCCGTTTTGTTGAATCCTCCTTTCGACAAAGCCGGGCTGTTTCAAACCTTTATTCACAATCCCGCTGCCTATGATGCCGATGGCGACAGTATTTCTTATTCCCTCACCATATGCACCCAGCAAAATGGCGAACCTATTCCGGGCTATACTTATCCCCGCTCAAGTGATACCCTTTATGTAAATCCGATAACGGGCGATTTGGTTTGGGATGCACCTATTGATACCGGGATCTACAACATTGCCATGAATATTGAAGAGTGGAGGAAAGGGTTTAAAATCGGCAATATTGTTAGGGATATGCAGGTGGAGGTATACAGAACAACCAATCTCCCTCCCGTAAACGACAGCTTGCCCAAGCTTTGCGTAATTGCCGGAAGCGAGATAACTTATGATATCAGAAGCCGGGATGAGAATGCCGACCGTATGCAGCATTTCATAACCGGCGGACCTTATGTTGTTGAAGGAAACCCGGCTGAAGATTCCATAATTACCGATATCCCCGGTGAAATTTCCACTCGTTTCAGCTGGAAGACCAACTGCTCCAATGTTAGAATCCAACCTTACAGTGTTTTGGTTAAAACCAATGATGTCAACAGCAAACTTTCCTTGATCGATATCGATAATTTGGACATCAATGTTATGGGTCCTCCGCCTCAAAATCCAGGTTTGGTTCCGGCCAGCAGCCTGGTGCGGGTTCAATGGAAATCCGGTGAATGCGAAAACGTCCAGTATTACAATATCTACCGAAGAACGGGACCAAGCGGTTATATTCCCGATAGTTGCACCTATGGCATTCCCGGTTTTACAGGCTTTTTGCTCGTGGGAAAAACCTCATCCGGCAACGACAGTATTTTTATCGACGACAACAAAGGCAAAGGTCTTGCGCAGGGAACCGATTACTGTTATCGGGTGGTGGGTGTCTACCCCGACGGAGCTGAGAGTATTCCTTCCCAAGAGGTTTGTACTATACTGATTCCCGGATCCCCCCTTATACTGAACACCTCGGTTATTAAACCCAACCCTGTTTCCGGAGAGGTGTTTCTTGCATGGGCTAAGCCCCTGGATTTAGACACAATACCTGCTAACGGACCCTACGAATATATAATCTACAGAGCCAACAATCTTTTCGGGATAAATCTGGCTGAAATCCATCGCTTCACTACAAGCAATCTGAACGACACTTTTTATATTGACAAAAACCTAAACACAGAATATTTTCCCTATTCCTATTCAGTGGAACTGTATAACGATACCCCGGGAAACAGGTTTAAAATTGGGAAGCCTGAGATCGCCTCCACTCTTTATCCGGAGCTTACTGAATCCGACAACACCCTTGACCTGCAATTCATCAGAAATGTTCCCTGGCTGAACTATGAGAACACAGTTTACCGATATAACAAAGTATCGGAGTCGTTCGATTCCATCCATTCGACCGAAAACGATTTTTACTCCGACACAAACCTCCGAAATGGTGAGGAACAATGCTACCAGATAATTACAAAAGGAAAACGCTACATAAATGAAATTGAATATCTCACAGAAAACATTTCACACATTGCCTGCGGAACGCCGGTAGACAATGTGCCCCCCTGTTCTCCGGTTTTATCTGCATATTCGAAGTGCGATAGCGCTTACAACTTTTTAAGCTGGACCCTGCCGGATGAACTGTGTGCTGAAGATATTGTGAAATATTATATTTTCTATACAGCAGAACTGGCATCTGCTCATATACTGCTCGACAGCACCCTCAACATGTCGTACCTGCATGCTCCGGAATCTACACTTGCAGCTTGCTATTATATTATAGCAGTAGACTCAGCCAACAATAAAAGCCTTCCTTCGGCAAGCATTTGTCTGGATGAGTGTTTCAACTATGAAATACCGAATGTATTCACCCCCGACGGTGACGGGATAAACGACCAGCTCCAGCCTTTTCCGTATCAGTTTGTGGAGCGGATTGATTTTAAATTATTTAACCGTTGGGGCCAACTAATCTTTCAGACGGATAATCCAGACATCAACTGGGATGGGAAAATTGACAATTCGAACCAGTTTGCATCGCAAGGGGTATATTATTATATCTGCGATGTATATGAGAAACGACTAACCGGCACCGAAATCAGAAATATTGTGGGTTTTGTACACTTGTACTCTGATAAAAACGCTTCAAATCCCGAAAAATGAGCGCACTTATTAAATATTTACTTTCAGTTACGATTTTCTGGGTTTTACTGGGACATGCTCACGCTCAGCAGTTAAAGGATTTTAATTATCTCAGGGGAAGAGCACATTTGGAGTCCGAGCAATATGATTCCGCATTGGTATATTTCGACAAAGCCTTAGCCGATGGTGCAGAAAGTTCTGGTTTGCTTTTGGATAAAGGCCTTGCTCTATTTTACAAATCGCAGTATGCCATGGCAATTCAGGAATTCGAAAAGGTTGAAAAAGCGAACAGGGGAAGGGCTTCCATTTGGATTGCAAGAAGTTACGCTAACCTCAGGGATACTGAAAATTGCCTTAAAGCCCTGGAGACTCATCTTTCCAGCAATTACAAACTGCCGGAAAGCGAACTCCTCCTAGACCCTGATTTAATGATTCTTGAAAACGACGCGAAGTACAAGGAGTTTTGGAAAGTTGGAAACTGGTACACCGGATTGGATCAAACACTTGCCGAGGCCGAATACCTGATGAATTCGAAACAATACCCTGAGGCTGTTAACCTTTTATCGGACGGTGTAAAAAAGGGCTATCGCAAAGCGCCGCTTTATGCCCAAAGAGCGGAAGTTTATATGGCTGTAGCCAATTACAAACTTGCACTGGATGATTTAAACATGGCAATTGAAATGGACCGACGCAATGCGGAATTGCTTGCGCAAAGGGCAAATATTTATTATGCGACCGGAAAATTCAAATCTGCCCTCGACGATTACAACGCCGTATTGAAAATTGAGCCATTTGAGATGAAACACTACATTGGGCTCGCAATGTCTCTGAATAAAAACGGACTGTATGAAAAGGCTGCCAAGGATATTAAAACCTACCTCGATCTTTATCCGGAAAACGATTCTGTCTGGTATCATTCAGGAATGATTCATTACGAGAACGGAAATTATTTTGAAGCCATCAACAGTTTAAACAACGCTCTGAAAATCAGTCAAAACGACGCACGCTATTTTGCCGCCCGAGGGGCCACCTATCTAAAAACCCGAACCTATCAATACGCATGGAAAGACCTTTCCATGGCTCTCGATCTGAATCCGAAAGACTCCCAATCGTATTTGAACAAAGGAATTGCGGCCTTGAACAACGGCATGAGTGAAGATGCCTGTTTTTGCTTTGAAATGGCGAAAAAGTTGGGAAACAAAGAGGCATTCAGCTATTCTGAAAAGCACTGCAAATAAGAAATACCAGATATGACTGACCGTAAAAACCGTTAATGAAAAAGTAAAATAAAACAAGCTGGAAAAGTGGAAAGCAGAGAAAATATAACCAAAGATTTAATTGCAGGATTAAACTCCCCTGATGAAAATGTGGTTGTAAAAACCATTGACGAGTTAAGGACGCACGGAAACATCCATGTACTTCCAACCGTTTTTAAGTTGCTGTTTTCAAAGCGGATGGAGACTATAAACTTTAGCCTGGTCGACCTGATTAATGATATTAAAGATCCAGCAGCAGTTCCGGTTTTTATGGACGCTATAAGGATGTATCGCGGAAAAAGCGGTTTTGAACAGCTCGTTTCTGCATGCTGGCAATGCGGATTGGATTTCTCAGCTCATATCGACACGTTTATCGAACTGGTAGTTGAAGACAGTTACTACACCGCGCTCGAAGCCTTTTCGGTTATTGAAGAAAATGTATCCCTTCTGAGTTCACAACAAAGAACAGCCAGAATCGAACTCATACGTTCAAGGATGGAGTATTTATCCCCCGAAAAAAGATTACTTGTAAATGAGCTCTTGTCGATGATGAGCACAGTCTCCGGACCGCTGAGGCTTGATCCGGATTACATGAATTAGTGCTGCGACGCAAAATATTTCATAAACTGGGCCCTCTCATAAATTGCAGGGTTTCCAATGTTTGAATAGTTCATTTTCCCGCGGAATTCCTCAATAGACTTGAAATTCTGTTCAATCATCCACGACTCAAGCCGGTCGATAAGCTTAGGCAGAAATTCGATTCCATTCTTATACAAAACGGAACAAACCTGCACAGCTTTCGCCCCTGCAAGTATTTGTTTTACTGCCGCTTCGCCGCTGTGGATGCCTGTTGAGGCAGCAATATCGATAAGAGGAACTTCACTTGAAATAATGCCAACCCAACGGAGACTGTTGCGAATGTCTGCTGGAGAGCTGAACACCTCTGAGGAGGTTGCTTTCAGATCGTTTATATTGATATCGGGTTCATAGAATCGATTGAAAAGCACAACCCCGTCGGCCTTCCTGAAATACAGCTGGTTTATCAGATAGGTGAGGTTGGAGAAATGGTAGCCAAGTTTTATGATAACCGGGATACTGATCTTTCTGCGTATTCCCTCGAGCAGGTCGAAATACACTTTTTCATATTCATGCGAAGGTTTCTCTTTGTTCATCGGGAGAAAAAAAACATTCAACTCGAGCGCGTCAGCACCCGCCTCCTGCATTTGGGAAGCAAAATCCATCCATTCCGTGGCAGTTATGCAATTTATACTTGCGATTATCGGGATATTAACGGCCCGTTTGGCATCACGAATCAGATTCAGGTATTCACCAATACTATTGTCGCGGGTGTAGGCTTTTACATAATCAAGGGCTTCAGGATAATCGGAACCCTCCAGGTTCTTTGTGGTTTCATAACTAATCTGCTCCTCAAACAAAGACTTCAATACAATCGCCCCTGCTCCAAGAGCGTCGAGTTTCCTGATTTTATCGAGCGAACTGGTGATTCCTGAGCTGCTAATAATAAACGGATTCCTTAGTTTTAAACCCGCATACGTAGTAGAGAGATTGGACATGATTATAAATATTTGATTCAAAGATAATTTCTTTCGCCAAATAGTAGGCTTCCTACCCTGATTATAGTTGCACCTTCCTCGATGGCAATTTTATAATCCCCCGACATACCCATCGATAGCTCGGAGAATGTGTCGCTGTTGCCAAAGAAATTTTGCTTGCAAAAATCAAAAAGTTTCTTCAGAGTTCCGAATTCCGATCTTATCTGGGACATATCTTCGGTAAAGGTGGCAATCCCCATTAAACCCCGTATCCTTACATTCTCCAAGGTATGTATTTCGGGGGATGAGAGAATTTCAACAAGTTCCTGCTTGTCGAGACCAAACTTCGTTTCTTCTCTGGCAATGTATACCTGAAACAACACGTCGATTATCCTTTTTGCTTTTACAGCTTCATGATTGATAGCAACCAGAAGCTTCATGCTGTCAACAGAATGGATCAGATGAACAAAATGAGCGATATGTTTAACCTTATTGGACTGCAGATGACCAATCAGATGCCACTCAATATCACGGGGAAGTATTTCAAATTTTCCAGTCAGTTCCTGCACACGGTTCTCACCGAAAATTTTGTGTCCGGTGTCGTAAACCGTGAGAATATCCTCAACCGGTTTGGTTTTGCTTACTGCTACGACCTTTACCTCTTTTGGTACAGAAGCAAGGAAGGATTTTATATGGTTTTCTGAAAATTTCACCCCGGAATATTTTCTCAAATGTACAAAAATTAGAAAGAGAGCGGAAAGGGGGAGGAAGAGTTTTTCGAAATAAGCAGAGTTTAGGGTCCATAAATCACAAGTCTCTTCATAATGAAAAGGGAAAATCGATTTTCATGTTTTGCTTTTGAAGCCTGCCTAATTCCTTTGGCTCCGAGTAGCTTATTCCCTGCAACTTTTACTCCAAACTAATGCTGAAAAAACGAATTAAATCCCTATACTTGCATTCGAAATAAAAATGCTAAAGAACATGAAGATAACAGTAGTTGGCGCGGGAAATGTGGGTGCAACAGCAGCCAATATTCTTGCCGAAAAAGAAGTAGCAAGCACAGTTGTATTACTGGATGTTGTTAAAGGGCTTGCGGAGGGGAAATCACTTGATATCATGCAAATGGCACCTCTGGCATTGTTCGACACAAGAACTCTTGGAGTAACCGATGATTATTCAGCCACAGCCGATTCGCATATAGTAATTATTACCTCTGGACTTGCCCGCAAACCGGGAATGAATCGTGA
>JFJP01018668.1_pt1 | contig 17107 bp, 15 predicted proteins | sample 431651 | NCBI WGS metagenome assembly JFJP01 (sample SAMN02602958, study PRJNA72255) | Microbial mat metagenome, whole genome shotgun sequencing project. | biome: fresh water; feature: sink hole; material: water; isolation source: purple microbial (photo- and chemosynthetic) mats found in... | reverse complement strand
CGAGCATCTTGAGCCATACCAGTTGAAGATCCAGGTCATCATTCGGTGCCGCCTTCTCGGGCATGGGATCATAGAAGGTCAAGGCATGGGTGTGCCGGAACCCTTCCCATTTTTCCCCCAGCGTCCCTCCGATATTCTTACCCATCCAACATGCATGGACCTTGTCACGAAATATTGTCCTTGAGAGAATCATCCTTTTCATCCTCCTTAATCGTTTAACGTCATCATCAAGAGTATAATTACACAATACCGGAATGCGTGCATATAGACATCTACCGCATCTCTACGACAAGGTTATCCGCCGCCTGCAACGTCATCGCCTTATCTGTCATGATACGCAGTTCAGTGCCGCTTATAAAGTATTTAAAAAGCACCTGTTGATTTCCCACCGCCACACTGACCGTGCGGACAGCCATTCCTGCCGGCAACTCAAAAACCAGCTCGCGAAGCGTCAAACATCCATAATTGAGCTCTATGCGCATAATCTGACTGCCCGCTACGCGCTTTTGCCTGAAGACTCCCCATCCTTCGGCACCGGTGAAAAAGGAAACATGATCTTCCGGTTGCCAGACGGGCTTGAATCCTATGATCCCTTTCGGTCCGTCATAGATGAAGCCCTGCAGTGCCAGCAGCACCGACCAACTGCTCAACGGTCGGCCGTAGAAGTCGCCGCATTCATCCTCCCCCACCGGGCTTCCGCAACCAAATACAGTGGAGTTAGCGGCCATGTGCACCTCGCCGGCGGCACGCAACCGGCCGTCATATCGGTTATGGATGGCCTGGACAATCTCGAGCCCTTCCTTCATCAATCCTGATTGGACGAGCGTTGCCGCCAGGCTGTACTCGAAGCCGCTCATGACCTCGTCATAGTACAGAATGGTGTTATCCGGCACTTCGCCCGGATGCACAAACATCTGCCAGCCAGTATCGCCCTTGCCCAGGAAATCGCGGAAGTGCGCCCGGTACGCGCCATCCTTGTCGGTAAACCGGTTGGTAGCATGGATTTTCCGCAGCCCGGCCAGCGTGCGCTCTGGCGGATAGATCTGCCCGAGCCCGAGCTGGTTGCTCCACCACTGCCCCAGGAACATGTCAATAGAAACGGCGTCCGCCATCACGCGCGTATTCGGTAATTTCTCCGCCTTCTCCTTGTAGTAGCCGAGTTTCTCGTCCCATAATTCGGCATCCTGCCTGTCGCGACCGGTTTCAAAAAGGGCTGCATAGCGGTTGGCCGATTCCCTGTCGCCGACGATCTCCGCCATGCGCGCAACGGCCTGGAGCGCGGCCAGATAGAGCGACCCGATCCAGGGCGATGTGCCGGAGACATTGCAGTCGAGGGTATTGTGATAAGCGCCCGAGAGCATGCCGTCATGATCCTTGTCATAGGTCGCAATGGCATAATCCATCGCCTTCCGGGTGCGCTCCCAAGCCCCCTGCAAGAACGTGTTGTCCGACGACAGGAGATGCTCCCGGTAAATACTGAGAAGGGTGCCGAAATGACCGTCCATGGCATTCTTATCCTCCCCGTCGCGGGACGGCAGCAACCCCTCCGGCGTCATGCTCTGCAGATCCTGCGACCGCAGCAGACGCCCCAACTCGGGGAAGAGTCGGGCGTGGCCCTGCGCATAATGGTAGACATGCTTGCAGTTGCCATACCACTCTTCCTTGTTGGAGGTGCTCTCCCAGAGACCGAAATAGCCGCCCTTGGTCCAGAAAGCCGTGGGCGATTTCAGAACGGCGATGTTCGCGGAAATCCGGTCTATCACATAGCCGGGCAGGTTCGAACCATACAACGAGGATTGATACAGGCGGGTCTTACGATCCAGTTGTCCGAAGTTCTCCGCCACATAGTGATCCACCGCCATGGCATCAGACCACGCGTTTTCATACTGGCAGCCACCCTCGGAAAAATACCAGTCTGGAATATCGCTCCGCCCAAAAGTGCCCTTCGGGATGTACCAGCTCAGGACAAAGGTGATCGTGCACTGCTCGCCGGGCTGCAGCTTGAATTCCTTCGCCAGTGCGCCGTCAACGGTAAGGCCGGCTCCCGGACTGGATGCCTCAAGCGCGCCGTTCAAGCGGCCATCCGCCGTCAGGGCAGCATGCAACTCAGCAAGGTTGGTCCAGGTGGCGCAACCGGTGATGTCAGCCCCGTAGGCCGACAGGGCCATGCTGCCCGCCGCGCCGGTCATCTGCAGCACCGTGCGTCTGGCCTTGGCGACAATCTGGTTTTTGTTGCTGCCGTATCCCCTATGACGCCGGTTGTCCGGTTCGGTAACCGGATCATAGCCATTAAACCCTACGGCGTTCTGCTGCGCCGCCAGGAGGCACACCTGGACCGTGTTGGATCCGGTATTCCGGACGGTGTAACGGAAGATGGCGCTGGGAATGGCCGAATCTTTCAGGTTCATCGGAACTAGGAAACTGTATGCCTCCAGCGCAACCGTGACAGGAAGTTGTTCGTCGGCAAAATCATACCAGCCGAACGGAAACGCGCAGCGAAACGAGAGGCTCTGCATCGGCGTAAATGGACCAACCGGCACCGTCTGCAGGGCCCTGACAACCGTGGTATCGCCTTGTTGGGTACGGATGGCGAAGAAACTGTTTGGCAAAAAGCCGGTGCCTTCCCGCTCCTCGTAATTGTTGAATATATGCCACCATTTTTTCTGTGCTGTTCCATCCAGACGGATCACGCTGCCGCCCACCCCGCCGACGGGAAAGTCAATCGCGGTGAGATGCTCCCCTTGGAAAATCCGTAGACCATTCTGCAAACACATTTCGCACATCGGTTTTGTCCCTCCTGTGAAACATCTCCCGTGGTTTCAGTAAGAGCCTTGCTTACCTGAATTGGTAAAGCCTCTGGTTATGGGGATGCTCGAAATCCGGCGTAGCGGAAACATAACCGATCTGCCGGAAGCCGCGCTCCAGGAAATGATCGGCCGCCATGTGCCCGCCGGCTTGTAGCCAGGCGACGGCATATTGCCGACGAATCGGATATCCAGCATATCCCATTCGAGAAGCGCGGCCTCCCCGACAATCGCATCCATCATCTCTTCGTTCTGCCAGTAGGCGAGGGTCAGGATTTTTCGGCGTTTTTTACCGGTTTTCCAGCAACTGCCTTGCCGCGAACTGCTCCTTATCATTCATACCTCAAAAAGAGATAGCCCGGTGCAGTCACCTCGCTGAACGCCAAGCCCCCGTCAGCGTCACATCTGGCGTTGTAACGGCGCCCCGTCATCAGATTGGTGAGGGTCAGCATCCTGTCAGCCAGAAATCTCAACCGGAGACTGGCGGACTCTTCACCGTTGTTCAACTCCCGGAAAATCATCAGATACCCATTGCCGCTGGTCCCGTCGTGATTCTGGAACCCCGTCCATGAATAATTGTCCGGCTTGGCTCCGATGGGATAGACGGTTCCCCGGAATATATTCTCACGATGGGCACGATACACCGAAAGCAGGGGCCTGATGGCATCCCGTGCTGATTCACTGTACAAGTAAGTCTGCTGGAAAAAGAGCGGTGTACTCATGAGCACTGTGGCCACGCAGTAATCGTGTGGATGCTGTCCTGCATCGCTAAGCTGCGCATTGACCTTGTCCACATTCTGTACGGTACCCTGGATCTTGCAGAGGTTGATATAACGCGACAACTGCCAGAGATCACGCAGCATGGTGTGCGGACGATACGTCGTCTCCGGCGGGCTGACCGACTTGCGGTTCGCCAGATACAAGCACCCGAATTCACGCGCGAAGAAATACCCGTACCTCCGCTCATTCTCCGTGACATCCCAATTCACCCGCACCTTATGGCCGGTTTGCCGGATGAAGGTGCGGACTTTATCCATGAGCTCCTTCTTGGCCACATGATTACGAAGATTGGCAAAATCGAGTTTGAAGGTCTCAAAACCGCCAGCCTCGTAATTGTCAATCAGCTCCTTGAGGGAGATCGACTGCGCGCTAGCCCAGAGTCCCAGCCTGACGCCAAGTTCACTAGCCCTTGTCCTTACCTTGCCCCAGCCATCCGGATAGCTTTCCAGATGCGGATACCAGCCGTCCCCATCAGCGGGTGCCCAGCTAGGGTGCCCCGGTGGCACCTGCCATCCGTCGTCAATCTGAAGCACATCAATACCGAGATCCGCACAGGAATCCAGTTCCTTCAACACCTCGCTCTCGATCGCAGCCCTGCGTGAACAGCCGCCGACATCCCCGCTGCCCCAGGTGTTGGCCTGGATATAGATATCCCTGGTCGCATCAAGCGGATAACGAAGCGAATCGAACTGCTTGAAGGCAGATTCCCTGTCAAAATCGCTGCCATCATAAACCAGCATCCATGTCGCCCAGGCCGCCGACCAGGAGGTCGTGATTTCCGCAGGGCGCAACCCCCAGCCGAGTGTGGAAACGCCGCTATCCGCATCCGCGACAAACAGACCAGCATCATAACCGGTCTGATTCGGACATTTGTGGCTCTCCTTGACAACGGCAATGCCCTCGCTTTCACCTTCCACACAGAAAACGCTGGGCCAGGGATGAAAATCACGATTGACGAGAGGGTGTGTCACAACCTCTTCTTTCAGAATGTCCTCGCAGGTACTGTTGCGCTGCTGCGTCTCATTATAGTACCCGAACATACGCTGCCTGCAGGAACCGAATTGAAGGGGCAGAAAATCAACACGCTTGGAATTTGGAAATAGGCCTTTCAGGCTGGCCGCGTCAAAGCCAGCCAATGCCATGACGGAGAGCTGCGTTCTCAACCCCGGCCCTTCGGGGTACATCCAGATGGTCAGGCGCACCATCAGCCCGACCGCAGGGTAGCGGATGTCAGCAACCACCGACAGATGTTCGGCGGTAAAACCATCATCCGTGCTGATGCCGGCATGAATTTCCGCAAGTTCCGCATCGAGCGGCTCATCCTGGCCGGGCAACTGCCAGTCACAGCAGGTGTCATGTCCGTCATGCGCCCAGCAATGCACGTTCCCGGATGCCTTCGATTCGACCCGTGTCGTTAGAAAACCCTTGCCGGTCCAACGCCAGTGCCGTTCAAGCCGTCGGTTCTTGACAACTAGGCACCCATCGGCGAATTCGGCACTGGCATCTCGAAGTTTCACTGGATTCATTTCGAACATTCCTTTTCATCGAACACAATCTGCACAACGGTCTGCTCACCGATACCCCAGGCTGAGCCGCGCTCCTGGGGGGCGTGAATCTGAAGCAGATCCCCTTTTTTTACCTTTAAAAAGGTGAGCCCCGCCGACGAGCGGTCTGCTTTACTGGCGGAAAGCGCAAAGCGCCCCTGTGGTCCGCAGATTAAAACCCGCACCCTGCCAGCCTTATTAAGCATGGGCTCCGATACCACCCGATACCGCTCGGCAACAGAAGGGCTCTCCCCGTCCTGCTTGCGAATTGCCAACCAGGCCATTTTAAGAGCCTCCCGGTGCGGACCCGCTGCGTTGGCAATGGCTTTGAGCAAAGCGGGGGGCTGCCAGTCTATTGCCGCATGACACGTTGCCTGGGGGTCAAGCAGTGCAGGACACCCGGAAGCGGTTGTACAGGGGGCCACAACACGGGCGCCCCGGGCGACTAGAATATCGCGCAGAGCAAGCAGATCCCGCGAGGTTCCCCGCAGCGCGGGCTCAATCACAAGCAGCGTTCCCCCGGGAGCCAGAAGATCAAGGGCTTTTTCAAGCAGCGCTGCGCGCAACTCAAAGCGCCCGGCAGATTGCGGCCAGAGTTCATTAAGCAGGTGACCGGCCACGATGCAGTCATAGGGTGCAGCGCCGGATGGCAACTGCGTGCTGCGTGTCGCATCCCAGAGGTGCGTTATCATCCGGGAGCGGGTGTGTGGCGCAAGGCTTTTGACCATGTCTAGGATGCGGGGGCTGGCATCTGCACACGTTACCGAGGCTGCCCCCAGATCGGCAAGGGCAAATGACGCGGGCCCGGGGCCACACCCCAGGTCAAGCGCATGCCACGGGCGCGGCGGCGGAGTAAACCCCGCCTCGGACAGCGCCCACCCTATCTGGGCATAGGAGACCGGCCAGAAATACAACAGGTAGGCACCGGCAAAGTCGGGCCGGTTCATGTAGCCTGCACCCGCCAGAGCTCGGGTGGCATCCAGTCCCCGGGTCAACTCGCGCAGCGCGCGCACAAGTGCCGAGATTTCGCCTGGCCTAAGTTCTCCCCCGGCCGTTTTGGTCCCCGAACCCCCTTGCATCGAGCGCCACAGCGCTATAAGCTGCACAATCCAACGATCCAGGTGGCTGGCCTTTTGATTTGAATTTATAATCCTGCTCATGACTGATTCCACGATTGAACTCGCCCGCAGAATACTTCAGTCAGTGATTTATTGTCGAGAACTTCACCGATTTTATTTCAAGGGCTCCTAAGCCGACCATTAAATTTTTTCTAAGGAGTTTCCTTCTCATGCGTAGTCATGGTAGAAACCGGCAGTCGCGAATGCGGTTTTACATGCATAGGAAAGGAAACCAATGAACAATGACAATGATCGTAACCTCTGGCTTCACCACCTCGTGAAGCGTTACGAGAAGCCGCTATGCCAGTATGCGTATTCCATATTGCATAATGCGGAAACCGCCCGCGAGGTCGTGCAGGACACTTTTCTGCGTCTCTGCAAGCAGAGCCGTAGCAAAATCGAGCCGCGTATCCCCGCCTGGCTTTTCCTCGTTTGCAGGAACCGCGCATTGGACATGGTACGAAAGGAGCGACACATGATTGCCCTCGACGAGCAGCTATCCGAGGAAATTCCCGCCACGGATCGAGCACCGGATGAAAATGCCGTCCTCCGCGACCACCTGCGTGTGCTGATGCAACAGGTTACCGCGCTGCCGATGAACCAGCAGGAGGTCATCCGGCTCAAGTTCCAACAGCAACTCAGCTATCGCGAAATCGCCACCGTCACTCGACTCTCGGAGTCGAATGTCGGCTTCCTATTACACACGGGCCTGAAGACCCTGCGTCACCAAATGCAACATTGCTAGGAGATTTTATCATGACGATGAATACAAACGACCCCAGACTGACCGCCTATGCCTTGGGCGAAGCCAATGCCAAAGATCAAGCCGCCGTCGAAGCCGCCCTACGGGAATCCCCTGAACTCCAAGGCGAAATCGATGCCATTCGGCAAGTCGGCAAGAAGCTGGCAACGGGCTTTGACAACGAACACGCCCCTTTGCTTGATCAGGAAACCCGCGAGCAGATCGTTGCCAACGCCGCCCGAACCCTTCCGTTCGTTCCGGCAGCTACCCGGCAACGCTGGCTGGCCGCCGCCGCCGTCATGACCCTGCTGGTCGGCAGTATCACCCTCTTGCAACCGAATCGGGAAGAAGGCACGCGCCCCGTTTTTATCAACGTATCGACACCCGAACCTATCGCCGAACAACAACCGGAAGTACGCCCCGAACCGCCAAAGCCTGCCCCCGTGGACAACGAAGAGATCGTTAAAGACGTCCCGCCAGCCCCCCCCAAACCCGTCCCCGCCCCAGAACCCGTCACGTTCGATGCTGTCGCCCCGGTTCGTTCGCCGTTGGTCATGAGAAAAATGCAGGTTAGCCGTAACCGCGTGAGTCATATGATGTCACCGGGTATGCCTGCAAAACCTGCGTCGACTATTGCTCCATCGCTACCCCCGATGGAGGAAGCACCAATGCCAAACGGCTTCGTCTCCTTGGATACCGAGGAGTATGACTTGATCCGCGACAACCCGTTCTGTAACGTCGTCGAGCATCCCCTGTCAACTTTCTCGATCGATGTCGACACCGCCTCGTATGCCAACATTCGGCGGATGCTCAATCAAGGCACGATGCCGCCGCCGGACGCGGTCCGCATCGAGGAAATGATCAACTACTTCCACTATGATTACGCGGTGCCCGATGACAGACATCCCTTTGCCGCGCATCTGGCCATGACCATAAGTCCCTGGCGTCCAGACCATCAGCTCGTCCGCATCGGGATCAAGGCCCGCGAGCTCGGCACGGGATCGCGCCCCGCCATGAATCTGGTTTTCCTGCTGGATGTATCGGGCTCCATGGACCAACCCAACAAGCTGCCGCTCGTGAAACGCGCCTTGAAAATGCTGGTCCAGCATCTGGACGAACGGGATCGCATCGCCATTGTCGTCTATGCCGGGGCCTCGGGGCTCGTCCTGCCCTCGACCGCCTGCGATAACGACCAAGCCATTCTCGATGCCCTGGATCGGCTCGCCGCAGGTGGCTCGACCAACGGTGGAGCGGGTATCGAATTGGCCTATGCCACGGCCCTCAAGCATCTTGCAAAGAACGGCGGCGTCAATCGAGTCATCCTATGCACAGATGGCGATTTCAATGTCGGAACCGTGCAAACCGGTGATCTCGTCCGACTCGTCGAACAAAAAGCCAAGGATGGTATCTTCCTCAGCGTTCTCGGCTTCGGCATGGGCAATTACAAGGACGCCACCCTCGAACAACTGGCCGACAAGGGCAACGGGAATTATGCCTACATCGACACCTTCAAAGAAGCCCGCAGGGTACTCGTCGATCAGTTGACCGGCACGCTCGTCACGGTTGCCAAGGATGTCAAGATCCAGGTCGAATTCAACCCGGCCCACGTGGCAGGCTACCGCCTGATCGGATACGAGAACCGCATGCTCAACAAGGAGGATTTCAATGACGACACGAAGGATGCCGGCGACATCGGAGCCGGGCACACCGTAACCGCCTTGTACGAGATTGTTCCGGCAGGACGCATCGTTGGCACGACGCCCGCGGTGGATGACTTACGCTATCAGACCGTCGCCCCAACCCCCGTCGACACCCTTGCGGATGAAATCATGACCGTCAAGATCCGCTACAAGGCACCGGATAGCGATAAAAGCACCCCGCTGGCGTTTCCGCTAAGGGGCCGACCCATCGCCTTCGAAGCGGCCGATGAAGACGTCCGCTTCGCATCGGCAGTGGCCGCCTTCGGGATGCTGCTGCGCGACTCGCCGCACAAGGGTGACGCCACTTACGAACGCGTTCTCGACATCGCACTAAAGGCCACCGGTAGTGATCGCCACGGTTATCGCCGCGAGTTCATAGACCTCGTGCGCAATGCCAAAGCCCTTACCGGCAAACCATCGGAACGTTTGCAACGCTGACGGTCTTCTGGTAGGTTTTCGTCTTTTAAGGATGCTGCAAACGATGAGGGAGAAGTAGCAACCCTTGCCACCGCTACTCCAGCGCAGCCAACAGAAGACGATCCGAGTCCAACCCCAGACAGGCAATCAAGGCGTCAAGCGCACCCACGGTGTCTTCGGCCACAAATGCCATCTCCTGCTCAAGCGGATTGTCGGCTAGAACCTTTTCGCTAATCGCCGACAGGTCATCAACCGCGGCAAACAGCCACTCGTCCCGAACCTCCCGCTCCGCGACGCCAGCACGATTCAACACAAGCGAACCACCCATCGCCAGACAGAGCAAGATCGAGGCAAATGCAAAAGCAGGCGTCATACGCAAGGGAAAACCGGATCGGAGCGCGCAACCCGCAATCGGAGCGGCTTCGGACGCATCCATGATGAGCCGATGCGTCAGCGATTGTGACGCCGCGTGAAACTGCCGGCATCCACAACACCCCTTGATATGCCACTTCACCAGCCCGGAAAGGTCACGGTCCGAATCCAAGGCACCAGAGATCAGAAAACGGATCAGCTTGCAAATCATCATGATTCCCCTTGCGTCACCTGCCCACTGCACGTCATCGTCCGGACCAAAGCCGAACGCCCCCGGTGCAGCAGTACTTTTACATAGACCTGTGATTTATCCATTTCCCTTGCAATCTCCTTGATCGTCAGCCCCTCGCCATAACGCAACCAGAGCGCCGTAGCCTGAGGCAACGGCAACTCCCTGCGGGTAATATCCCATAGATTCCGGGCATCCTCCTGCTGGGCCAGAACCGCTGCCGGATCGCGTTCATCGACCACTTCAATCTCATCGCTCGGAACATCGATATGTTTTCGCTGGTAGCTGCAGGATAGCCGGGCAGCGATGGTGAACAGCCACGTCTTGAAGCTGTATCGATCATTGAACAGATGCAGCTTATCATGAGCCCGTATAAAGGTATCCTGCAGCAGATCCTCCGCGTCATGCCGATTACGCACCCGTTGGTTCAGGAAGGCCAGCAGAGGTTCCGTATAGCGCTGAACCAGTGCCTCGAAACTATCAACGGAACCGGCTTCCGCACGGGAAGCCAGTTCCTCTGAACTTGAAGAGTCAGCCATCACGATAGAACGTAAGACGGGTTGATCCTCTTACTGCCCCGCCGCTTGTTTCATCTTGCCATGGCGGGCTTTCCACTGGTGGCAGCCATTTTCCATTTGCTCGATCATCACCGCCATCAATTCCTCGGAAGCCTTAGCGAAGGAGAGCTTCACCATATCACCCTCGACACTGACCTTCATTGCCGTCAGCAGTTCGGTCATCGCCGGGTTTTCCGCCGCACGCAACATGCCGAAAGCCAGCATGCCGGAGACGGCATTCTGGATCAGCACCGCCTGTTGGGCGTCGCCAGCGTCCATGTGCGCCTCCAAAAGCATCGTGCCGTCAGTCTCGGCCACCGCCACCGTCAACCCATCCATATTCCTGAATATGGCGGCTTTCGGGTGTTGCCCCATCTCGACCTTATCGGCATACGCCATGACTATTACATCCTTGGACAGCTCAGGAACACGGATTCCCTCGGGGCTGTTTTGCAACGATGGGGCCTTGGCATTCAAGACATCAAGCGCAGACTTGACGGCATCCGTGGTCTTGCTAAGGACGGCCGTGCCACCATCATAGAAGGCACAGGCCCCTTTCTTGTTGCGACGCCCATGCATGGAGGTCCAGGTATGGATCGTATAGGAGCCATAGGCTTCCGTCGCATAGGAACTGCTTTTCTGCATTAAGGCAATCGTCTTACTGGGATCAAAGACACCTCTGACGATCATCGCCCCGTCCCCGTGCTCAAAGCTGGCACCGTAGGCGGTAATACTACCGATATCCTCGAGCGGGTTGAACCCGAGCATGCCCGTGACTTCGGCCATTTTGGCTTCGGTCTTTTCGCGCGCCGGCATCGTCTTGGCAAACTGGTGCATAGCGGTCGTGTTGTATTTCTCCCAATCGAAATGAAAAACCCATTTTGCATCACCGGCAACATCCGCCAAATTGAGCGGCTCAGCCACGGCAACACCTGCAACCAACATACCCGACAGCACAGCTACGAACAACTTCATCCTTTTTCTCCTGCTTAACCTTTTTCCCAGCCTTTTGAAACACATTACGCCCGACACCCCATATACGCAAGCAAACAGCAAAAGGTTACCACTTTCGGGAATCGGGGAACGAGAACGGCGACGAGAACGGATGACGACATGAACACCCTTGGCCACGCGGCTCGACAGCAAATAAACGGTGCCGTTGCCCTGCCGTTTTCTTTCTCTTGGACTATACGATTGGCTTTCCCATCCGGAGCAGGATGCTCCGGAGACGTTCCTGGCAATGGCAGTGGCTTGCACGATGGATTGCTCGACGCGGACGGTGTAGAACCCGTCCCCCGGCGGGGTGGAACCCTTTGGTTCTTAATCGCCCCCTTAGTCCCCACACTTGCTCGATCCCGCTTGCTCGGTCTCCCCTGGAACCGCGTTCCTCCTAAGGAATCGCTGATCTTATAGGCATGCGGGCGAGCACGGCGCCGAGGATGGCTTGCACGGCGGTGTCGGTGCGTAGCGTCCGTTCCCCGAACGAGCCGCAGGCAAACCCATGCGCCTGCAGCAGGCCGATCTCGAAGTCGGTCCAACCCCCTTCCGGGCCGATGGCGATAACCACCGGCTCACCCTGTGCGGGTAGCAGGGAGACCAGGGGATTTTCGGCGTACGGGTGGCAGACAAGACGGGTGGTGCCTTCGAACTCCATGTCGGCCTCATCCTCGATGAAGGGTTTGAAGCGCCGTTTCAGGGTCACTGCCGGCAACCGCGTATCGCCACTCTGTTCCAACCCCTCGACCAGCAGGGGGCGATAGGCCTCCGGCTGCAGCCAATGGGTGTCGAAATACTGGCGCTCAACCTTGGCGGCTGCGGTCAGGATGATCCGGTCCAGCCCCATTGAAGCCAGTGGTGCCCAGAGCCGGTGCAACACTTTCGGGCGCGGCAGGGCCAGCAGCAGGGTGGTCTGCGTCGAGGGTAGGGGCGGTGTGTCCAGTGTACAGGACAACTGCACCTCCCCGGGGGCGTACCCAGTCACCCGGCCTACACCGCGCAGCCCATCAATGACCCCGATACGAACATCGTCACCGGGGCGGCTTTTCAGGACCTGCAGGACATGTTCCGCCTGCCGATCCTTGAGAACGGCAAGCCCATCTGCCCCGACATCCGCCGGTTCCAGCAAAATCCGGTTCATGCGGCCGGGGGGCTAGAAAGAGACGTCCAGATTGTCGTCGAACGCGTCATTCTCGTCAAACGGCGGCTCTTCCATCGTCGGAGCCGTCTTGGCGGCTCCGGCCCCGGGGGCATTGATCTTCCAGGCGTTGAGGTTGACGAAGTATTTCCCGTTGTACTCGCGCCCCTGGATATCGAAGGTCACGTTGACCTTCTGGCCTTCCTTGATCTTGTCCAGCATGGCGGTGCGATCCTTGACACACTCGAACTTGACGTCCTGGGGAAACCGCTCGCCCTCGGTGGTTATGACGAACTCCCGTTTCGAGAACCCGCTCGGGAACGTCATCAGCTCGTTAATGACCTTCACGGTCCCTTCCATCTCGTATGCTGCCATCGTAAACACTCCTTTTTAAAATTCGTGAGGTGCAGCGTACACGGCGGCGGTCCCGAAAAAAAGATTTTTTTTCTTGCGGCAAGCGATTCCCCCTCTACAATCAACACCCATTTAAACCATCAGGAGTCAGAGTTATGGCCAAGATCACATTCATGGGCGCTGGCAGTAGCGTGTTCGTAAAAAATATTATCGGCGATAGCATGCTCACCCCCGCGCTCCAAGATGCGCATATCGCGCTTTACGATATCGACGGGCAACGGCTGAAGGAATCCAAGGCCATGCTCGATACCCTCAATAACAACATCAACGAGGGACGCGCCACCATCACCTCGCACCTCGGCGTGCGCAACCGCCGGGCTGCCCTCAAGAGTGCCGATTACGTCGTCAACGCCATCCAGGTCGGCGGCTACGAGCCCTGCACCGTCACTGATTTCGAGATTCCAAAACGCTACGGTCTGCGCCAGACCATTGCCGACACGATCGGTATCGGAGGCATTTTCCGCGCCCTGCGCACGCTGCCAGTCATGTTCGATTTCGCCGATGAAATGGAAGTGGTCTGCCCCGATGCCTGGCTGCTGAATTACACCAACCCCATGTCCGCCCTGACCGGCGGCATGCTGCGGGCCACCTCGGTCCGCACGGTAGGCCTGTGCCATTCCGTGCAGTGCGTAACTGGGAACCTGCTGGGCAGCGTGCGCCTGAAGAACCCGATCAAGAAGCTCCAGCACCAGGTGGCGGGTGTGAACCACCAGGGCTGGCTGCTCTCCATCAACGATGACGGCAGGGATCTTTATCCCGAAATCAAGAAACAGGTGGCTGCCACCCATAAGAAGATCCTGGGCGCCGGCGGTCCCGCCGCCTACAAGCAGACGTTCCTGACCAAACACTCCCAGGAGGAGTGGGATGCGTCTCCAGACAGGCGCTTCTGCAACGATATGATCCGACTGAAGGTGATGCTGGAGTTCGGGTACTACATCACCGAATCCTCCGAGCACAGTGCGGAATACATGCCCTACTGGATCAAGTCGGGCTATCCGGAGCTGATTGACCTCTACGGTATTCCGCTGGATGAATACCCGCGGCGCTGCATCAACCAGATTGCCCATTGGAAGAAGCGCAGCCATGAAATGGTCGGTAACAAGGCACTGACCCATAAGCGCTCGCACGAATACGGTTCTTACATCATGGAGGCGATGGAAACGAATGTACCCTGCAAGATCGGCGGCAACGTCATGAACGACGGGTTGATTGACAATCTGCCTGCGGAAGCCTGCGTGGAAGTGCCCTGCCTGGTGGATCGTAACGGCGTCCAAGGCTGCTACGTCGGCCGACTGCCGGAACAATGCGCGGCGATGAACCGGACCCAGATCAATGTGCACCTGCTGACCATCGAGGCGGCGGTCACGGGGCGCAAGGATGCCATCTACCAGGCCGCCATGCTCGATCCGCATACGTCCGCAGAACTACCGATCGATAAGATCCGGGCGATGTGCGACGACCTGATCAAGGCGCATGGTGACTACCTGCCTACGTACCGCTGAGGGATGCGGGGCGTCGCCACATCCGGGCGACGTTCCGCAGGCTGGGCCAAAGCAGCACGGCGATCAGGACAACGGCGGAAAGTGATCCCCACAAGGGATTGGCTTCCTCGATGTGGCAGGGCACGTCGATCGTTAGCGGGGTAAACTCCAGCAATAGATCAAGCAACAGGCCCGAGAGCAGTGCGGTACCGGCCACGGTGGCCAGATAGATCAGTGCGGTCCGTCGTCCCATCATCTTCCAGACGGCGGCAATCCCGGCTGCATTGGTGGCCGGCCCGGTCATCAGGAAAACCAGGGCGGCACCGGGCGAGACCCCTTTCATCATCAAGGCGGCCGCTATCGGCACCGAAGCCGTGGCGCAGACATAGACCGGGATGCCGAAAAGCATCATCGCCAGCATCCCGATCAGCCCCCCGCTCAACACGCCAGTGAACAGATCCTCAGGCACCAGTGCGGCAATCACACCGGCCACCAGAAGCCCCACCAGCATCGAGCCACCCGCATCGGCAGGCAGGGTGACAAAGCCATGCCGCAGCGCCCGTATCCAGGCCTGCTCTTTTTTTGCTGGTTTGCCGTTCTTGCAGGCACATGCACATATCGGTTCCGCGGGGCGTACATCCTCCTGGTTTCCAGTAAAGGCATTCGTCAGCAAGCCGCCGAAGATGCCGGTCATCAAGGCGGTCAACGGGCGATAAACAGCCAGCAGCGGCCCCAGCAGGGCATAGGTCACCATGATGCTGTCCACCCCGGTCTGAGGGGTCGATAGCAGGAACGCTGTGGCGGCACCCCGGCTGGCCCCGTGGCGTCGCAGGGTCAGCGTAACGGGGATCACGCTACAGGAGCACAACGGCAGGGGCACACCAAACAAGGCAGCACGCAGCACGCTGCCGATTCCCTGCCCGCCCAGATGCTTCTCCACCACCGCCGGCGATATCACCACCGAAAGCACGCCGGCAATAGCAAACCCAAACAGCAGGTAAGGTGCCATCTCCTGCAGCGTCCCCCACAGATGCAAAGCAATATCCAATATCCAGTTCATGCTGAGATTTTAACTTTAAGTATAATCCGTTGCAATGTAATAGTTGAGTCGGGCAATAATCTTCCACCTGGCCGTTGGTCACCGCCACCACCTCGCGCCCCATGACGGTGCGTTTGAGGTGGGCGTCGGCATTGTCCTCGAAGCCGTTGTGGGCATACTGAGAATACGGCTTTTCAGGGGCCAGTTTCTCTAGTCAGCGTTCGAAATCAGCATACCCTCAATTCTTTCTCGTCCGGGCGGGAGCCTCAGTAGTTACCCGCCCGCTGGTACCAGTACCGTGAATTACCGAGATCGCCCTCTTCACGGTGCAGGTTGGCATGAATCCAGCAATCCTCTGGCGCGTTGCCCTTCTGGCAGATCGTGTGGGCGGTAACCCAGTCCGGCTTCTCCGCGAACCAGAGCGCCTGCAATGCCCGGGGCCAGGACGGATCCGGGCGGTCGTTGTTTCTGATGTGCGCAAAAAATGATTCCTGGTTCATGCTGCCTCCGGTGTGTTCAACTTTGTGATAATGATAAGGCTATCGTTTTGATCGCCATATTGCAACGCCGGGTGTAAGTAATGACGGGCTGCGTGCGATAAGTCATTGTTATATAGGTATAAACGAAAGGAACAGAACAATGTCGATATTACTAGGCGCTAAACGGAGTTTCATGGTTGCTGGCGTGTTTTCCCCAAAACGAACCGGTTTTTTCACCCTTGTGCTCCTCGGCTTGAGCATGACGTACCCTGCCTCGGGTAAAGATGCCGTGGTCATGGCCTCGTTTGAAAAGCCTAACTCAAACCAAGACTGGTTTTCCGTGAACGACGGCGTAATGGGCGGTGTGTCCGAGGGTGGATTCGTCATTACTGAACGTAAGACGCTCCTTTTCAAAGGTGCCTTATCGCTCGAGAACAGCGGCGGGTTTGCGTCTATCCGTACCAAGCCGCTAGATCTTGAACTTGCGGGTGCATCCGGCATCAGTGTGAAGGTACGCGGCGATGGGCGGACGTACTGGGTGGGCCTGCATACGGCGGGACAGTTCAGCGCGAGCTCATACCGTGCCTATCTGCCGACCACGGCGGGTACGTTCGCGGAGACCTTCATTCCGATTGCCGACTTCAAGTTGCAGGCGTTCGGTCGCCAGTTGCCGGGGGGGCCGGTTGATCCGGCGGCGATTACATCCGTCGGCTTTACGATTGCCGACAAGAAGGCGGGGCCATTCGAACTGGAGGTCGAGTCCGTCAAGGCTGTATTCGAAGACGTAAAGCCAGCCTCATCGTCTACCGGCGGGACGATCGTCGACCAGGTACTGCTACCGCCCGATGAATCTACCCAGCCCATGATGCCCGCCGCGTTGCTAGCGCTGGCCATAGAGCGAGGCGTCCCTTTGTTCAACAGCGGAAATGCCGGTGCCTGTGCGGCTGTCTACGAAATCACCTGTGAGGCGCTCCGCAGCATGCCCGGCGTACCTGAAGCCTCGCGCAAAGACCTAGCCGGAGCGCTCTCCAAGATGAAGTCTGCAAAGACGGACCGCGACAAGGCATGGATCCTGCGGCATGCTTTGGACCGGGTCAACTTCGAGTAGGCGAGGAGACGGGTATTATCCCATGAGGTGCCTATGTGCGGGCGTTTTACGCAGAAACAGAAAGCGGCGATCATCGCCAAGATGCACGGGGTCGAGAAGTTGCCAAGGATCCCTGGCATTTCATCGTCGTTCGCAGCAGCCATAAACGCAATCAGATGGCCGATGCGCTGCCGAACGGCCAGATGCTTC
>JFJP01005791.1_pt1 | contig 17108 bp, 24 predicted proteins | sample 431651 | NCBI WGS metagenome assembly JFJP01 (sample SAMN02602958, study PRJNA72255) | Microbial mat metagenome, whole genome shotgun sequencing project. | biome: fresh water; feature: sink hole; material: water; isolation source: purple microbial (photo- and chemosynthetic) mats found in... | reverse complement strand
GCGTCAAATCCTTGTCGCAGCGCATCACCATCTCGCCAATCATGCCGGCCAGGCCCATGCGCTGACCGTCTTCGGGGCTGTAAATGCGCGCGACACCGTAAGCTTGTAATTCAGCAATCTCACTGGGCACAATCACCCCGCCGCCGCCGCCAAACACCTGGATGTGGGCGCCGCCTCGGCTTTTCAGCAGATCAACCATGTATTTGAAATACTCGACATGGCCGCCTTGGTAGGAGCTGATGGCAATGCCCTGCGCGTCTTCCTGCAGAGCGGCAGAGACGACTTCTTCGACGCTGCGGTTATGGCCTAAGTGGATCACCTCGGTGCCCATGCCCTGCAAAATGCGGCGCATGATGTTGATGGCGGCGTCGTGGCCGTCAAACAGGCTGGCAGCGGTGACAAAACGCACTTTGTGGCTTGGGCGGTAGTTGGCCAGCGTATTGAAATCGGTAGATAAATCGGTCATGGTGGTGTCTCAGTTCACAGCGAATTGGATTTTTGGCAGAGCCCGTGATGACACTGGGTCTGGCTGACTTGACGTTGACGTAAACGTCAACAAGGACAGGATGTTAGCGGTTTTTTTGTCGGTCAGCCGGCTTTCACGGTACATTTCACTTTTGCTGCATCCGCCTTGACACTCATGAAACCCATTCAACTTTTTGACACCGCGTCTTCAACTTACACCTATGTTTTATTTGATCCGTTCAGCCTGGATGCCGTGATCATCGACCCGGTCGACACCCAGATCACGCGTGATCTGGCAGTGCTGCGTGAAAAGGGTTTGCGGCTGGTCTGGGCACTGGAAACCCATGCCCATGCCGACCACATCACCAGCGCCGGGCAACTGGCCGAACTGGCTGGTGCCAAAACCACCGCCCCAGCAGAAAGTGGTATCAGCACCGCCTCGGTGTTGCTCAAGGATGGTGACACGCTGGATTTTGGTGGCGAGACGATTCGTGCCCTGCTAACCCCGGGCCACACCGCTGGCAGCATGTGTTTTGTTTGGCGTGACCATGTGTTCACCGGCGACACGCTGCTGATCAACGGCTGCGGCCGCACCGACTTCCAGTCGGGCAGTGCTGCCGAGCTGTACCACAGCCTGACCGAGGTGCTGTTCAAGCTGCCTGATGCCACCAAGGTCTGGCCAGGGCACGACTATCAGGGCAAGAGCTGCTCCAGCATTGGCCGCGAAAAAACCAGCAATGCGCGGGTGGCAGGCAAAACCCAGGCCGAATTCATCGCCATCATGGAGGCCCTGCACCTGCCGCCCCCCAAACGCATGGACGAGGCGGTACCAGCCAACCTGCACCTGGGGCTGCGCCACGATGCTCCGGTGCCGCATGCGCTGGTGCAGCGCGATGCCGACGGCTACGCCGGTGATATTTCGGTCACCCTGGCGCATCAGTGGTGGCAGGCCGGTGAGGCAGTGCTGGTGGATGTGCGCACCGATGCCGAGCGCGCCTGGGTAGGCTTGGTACCCGATGCCGTGGGCATCGCCTGGAAGCAGTGGCCCGGCATGAGCGCCAACAACCAGTTCGATCAGGCACTGCTGGCCGCCGTGCCGGCCGGCAAAAAAGTGGTTTTGTTATGCCGCAGCGGCGTGCGCTCGATTGCGGCGGCCAAGCGTGCCACCGAACTGGGCCTGCTGGCCTACAACATTCTGGAAGGTTTTGAAGGCGACCCCAACGACCATGGCCAGCGCGGCCAGCGTGGCGGTTGGCGCTTTAACGGCTTGCCGTGGCGCCAGAGCTGAGCGGTGCCATGAATTTTTTGGCGATCGATATCGGCAACACCCGCCTGAAATGGGCGTTACACACGGCACCGCGGCGTGACGCACCGGTGCTGGCGCAGGGTGTCGAATTTCTGGAAAACATCGACAAGCTGGCCGAGGGCGAATGGGCCAAACTGCCGGCACCCAACCGCATGCTGGGCTGCGTGGTGGCGGGCGATGCCATCAAGCGCCGGGTTGAAGACCAGATGGAGCTGTGGGACGTGTCGGCCCACTGGGTGGTGGCCAGCGCCGCCGAGGCCGGTTTGAGCAACGGCTACGACCATCCGGCACGCCTCGGTGCCGACCGCTGGGTGGCCATGATCGGGGCCTGGCATCGCGGTCTGGCGCAAGGCACGGCGCGCCCAATGGTGGTGGTGATGGTGGGCACCGCCGTCACGGTGGATGCCATTGATACCCATGGCCGTTTTTTGGGTGGGCTGATTTTGCCCGGACACGGCATCATGCTGCGCGCCCTTGAATCAGGCACGGCCGGCTTGCGCGTGCCCACCGGCAATGTCTGCCCGTTTCCCACCAACACCAGCGACGCGCTGACCAGCGGCGGCACCTATGCCATTGCCGGCGCGGTGGAACGTATGGTGCAACATGTGCGCCAGCATTGCGGGGCCGAGCCGCGCTGCATGATGACGGGCGGTGCCGGCTGGAAGATGGCGCCCAGTATGGCACTGAGCTTTGAGCTGGTGGACAACCTGGTATTTGACGGCCTGCTGGAGATGGCGGCCCGCCGTTTTGTGTAACAAATTGGCCTGCAGCGCTTATTCAGCCTGCGTAAGCAGCTTTTATTTTGGTAGCAAAAAAGCTTCCGCCAAACGCACCCAATAAGTCGCGCCCAGCGGCAGCAGGGCATCGTTGAAGTCATAGCTGGGGTTGTGCAGCATGCAGGGCCCAGCGCCATGGCCCATCGCACGGTGCGTGCCATCGCCATTGGCTATGAAGGCATAACAACCCGGTTTGGCCAGCAGCATGTAAGAGAAATCCTCCGCGCCCATGGTGGGCTCTTGCACCTGCACTTTGTCAGCACCCACGATATCGGTCATGACCTGGCGGCAAAACTCGGCCTCGGCGGCGCTGTTGATGGTGGGCGGGTAATTGCGTTGAAACTCAAACTCGGCCGTCAGCCCAAATGCCGCGCAGAGGTTTTCAGTGATATGTTGCATGCGCTGCTCGATCATGCCCAGCAGGTCCAGCGAAAACGTGCGCACCGTGCCTTGCAGCTCACAGTTGTTGGGAATCACGTTGGTGGCCTCGCCGGTATGAATCATGGTGACCGAGATCACGCCGGCCTCAATCGGTTTGACGTTGCGGCTGATGATGGTCTGAAACGCCTGCACCAGCTGGCACGCCACCGGCACCGGGTCGATGGCGTTGTGCGGCATGGCGGCATGGCCACCCTTGCCGTGCAGGGTGATCTTGAACTCGTTGCTGGAAGCCATCACCGGCCCCGGGCTGGCCGCAAAAAATCCGACATCCAAGCCCGGCCAGTTGTGCAGGCCAAATACCGCGTCCATTGGAAACCGCTCAAACAAGCCGTCCTTGATCATCTCGCGGGCACCGCCGCCGCCCTCTTCGGCCGGCTGGAAGATCAGATACACCGTGCCGTCAAAGTTACGGTGCGTGCTCAGGTATTGGGCTGCGGCCAGCAGCATGGCGGTGTGCCCGTCGTGGCCGCAGGCGTGCATCTTGCCAGGCATGGTGCTGGTGTGCGCAAAGGTGTTGGCCTCTTGCATGGGCAGTGCGTCCATGTCGGCGCGCAGGCCAATGGCGCGGCTGGAGTTGCCGTTTTTGACAATGCCCACCACACCGGTGGTGCCTAGTCCGCGGTGGATGGGTATGCCCCATTCGGTGAGCTTTTGCGCCACCACATCGGCGGTGCGGACTTCTGTGAAACACAGCTCGGGGTGGGCGTGGATGTCGCGGCGCAGGGCGGCGTGGGCGGAGCTTTGCTGAGCAATGGCGTCAATGATTTTCATGGCAGTGTGGGCTAGGAGCATGTCTTTTTGGGCTTGCACGGCATTATGAGGGCATGAATCGGTGTCTGACGGCTGTGGTGCTGATTTGGGGTGGATTGGTTTGTCGTTGCCATGGCGTGGGTGCTTGGCGTTCGCACTGCCGGGCTGTAGTACAAAAAAATGAGCACCTTTTACTCTCAAAAAAAGTAGCGCCTAGCGCTTTATTGCTGTGTGCTACAGGCGAATTATGGCTATTGGCCCAATCAGGTTGAAGACACTGACACCGGTTGATTTTGCTGTCAGGCAGCGTCGTGCTCCAACTGGCTGGCCGATAGGCCGCCACCGGTTTGAAAATCTGTGCAGCAGCGCTTGCCAGCTTGATGGGCCTGCGTAAAGGCTCTTCGTACGCGTGGTGCCTGTGCTCGGTTCGGGAAGGTGGGTCAACAGACAATTTGGCTGCGGGAAACACCCAAAACCAGCCCCTGCGCTGACCAAGATCAGGGTATTTGGCAGCCAAATGCATCGGGCTCTTGCTGCCGTAAGGGTCACAGCATCCGGATCAACTCATCCTTTGGCGCATGCCTGATTTGTGTGAGGTCGGGCAAGTTTGGCATTCAGGATAATTGTCACTCATTATTTTGTAGCAAGAGAAAAGAAGGCATCAATGAAGCATTGAGGGGGTGAGTAGTTCACGAATTGACCAATAATCCATGAGTTCACATCCAAAGTACCGCAACCTCTCGCCACCGATCGCCTGGAACTGCTGGGCCGCCTGGCCGAGCCCGTGCAATACGACATGATCATCGTCGGCGGCGGAGCAACAGGGCTGGGGGTGGCGCTGGATGCTGCGGTACGGGGTTTGCGGGTGGTTCTGATCGAATCCCATGATTTTGCCAAGGGCACCTCGTCGCGATCAACCAAACTGGTGCATGGCGGTGTGCGCTACTTGGCCCAGGGAAACATCAGTCTGGTGCAGCAAGCATTGCAGGAGCGGATGCTGGTTTTGAGCAATGCGCCCCATATGGCGCAGCCACTGGCGTTTGTCATGCCTACCTACCATTGGTGGGAGGCTCCGTTTTATGGTGCAGGCTTGAAGATGTACGACTTGTTGGCGGGGCGCGCCGGGTTGGGACGCACTGAAATGTTGGGTCGACAGGAAACGCTAGGCTATTTGCCGACTTTGCGCGCCAGCGGACTCAGCGGTGGGGTCAAGTATTGGGATGGCCAATTCAATGATGCGAGATTTGCCCTGGCGCTGGCGCGCACGGCGGCCAGTCGTGGTGCACTGCTGATCAACTACTGCCGGGCGACCGATTTGCACTACGACGCAGGGCAACTTGCAGGCCTGACCTGCGAGGATCAACTGACCGGGAAAATCTACCAGATTCGCAGCCGCTGTATCGTCAATGCCACCGGGGTATGGGTCGATGAATTAAGGCAAAAGGACGGGCTCAACATCAATGGGCCCAGTGGTCGTAAGACGCCGGCCATGGTTTTCCCCAGCCAGGGTGTGCACATGGTGGTTGATCGCGAGTTTCTCGGCTCCAATGTGGCCATGATGGTGCCAAAGACGGCGGATGGCCGGGTGCTGTTCGCGGTGCCGTGGCTGGGCAAGGTCATCTTGGGCACCACGGACACTCCGCGCCCGGATCTGGACCGGGAGCCGCAAGCCTTTGACGACGAAATTGAGTTTATTTTGCGGGAGTCGGCCCGTTACCTAAAGCGCGCGCCCACGCGTGAGGATGTCAAAAGTGTCTGGGTGGGTTTGCGCCCCTTGGTCAAAAAGCCGGAAAACGAAGGCCTGAACACCAAGTCCCTGAGTCGTGAACACACCATATTGATCAGTCGCAGCGGACTGGTGACAGTGACCGGTGGCAAGTGGACCACCTACCGGGCCATGGCCGAGGATGTGCTGGAAAAATGCGAGCAGGGTCTATTGATCGCAAAGACCAGACGTGGCTTGACAGAAAAGCTGCATTTGCTGGGCACGGATGGCGGGTCTGCAGCGGTGCTGCCTATTTGCCACGCGCCGGGTTTGCATTCCTATGGCGCGGAACAGGCGTATGTCAACGCTTTGCCAGGAGCTCAGGATGAGATCGCCCCGGGCCTGACGCAGGCGATGGTCCGGTTTGGCGCACGCTACGAATACGCCATGACGGTCGAGGATGTGTTGGCGCGTCGATCAAGACTGCTGTTTCTGGATGCCAGATTGGCGGCCAAAGTGGCGGCTCAAGTGGGCGACATCCTGCGCCAGGAAACCAGAAACGACCCAGCCACTGAGGTTTTTTTGCGGCTTGCTGAACAATATCTTTTGAAATCCGTCAAAAAACTTTGACGCGTCGCTAATTTGACTGCATAATACAAGGCTTCGCTTGAGAGAGCGGAGAACTTCCGCCCAAAGCTGTCCTCATGAGTGGTTCATGTTGCCGGTAACGGGCCCAAGACTGACTGGAATAATAACTTGCGTTGTGCAAAAACATGTTCTGGTGCAAGTTGGGAAATACACAAATGATCCAAACCGAATCTCGACTAGAAGTCGCCGACAACACCGGCGCGAAGTCCGTTCTGTGCATCAAGGTGCTCGGCGGATCCAGGCGTCGCTACGCCAGCGTGGGTGACATTATCAAAGTGAGCATCAAAGAAGCTGCACCGCGTGGTCGTGTCAAAAAAGGCGATGTTTACAGTGCTGTGGTTGTACGCACTGCAAAAGGCATTCGCCGGGCTGACGGCTCGCTGGTCAAGTTTGATGGCAATGCGGCAGTGTTGCTCAATGCCAAATTGGAGCCCATTGGCACACGTATCTTTGGACCCGTGACGCGCGAATTGCGCACAGAGAAGTTCATGAAGATTGTGTCTTTGGCCCCTGAAGTTTTGTAAGGATGTCCCATGAACAAAATTCGCAAAGGCGACGATGTCATTGTGTTGACTGGTCGTGACAAAGGTAAACGTGGCAAGGTCGCTTTACGCCATGATGACTCTCGCTTGGTGGTTGAGGGTGTCAATATGGTCAAAAAACATGCCAAACCAAACCCAATGAAGGGTGAGGCGGGCGGTATTGTTGAAAAGACCATGCCCCTCCATCAGTCAAATGTTGCGATTTTCAATGCAGCAACTGGTAAGGCTGATCGTGTTGGAATCAAGATGTCTGCTGACGGCAAACGCGTTCGCGTTTACAAGTCCAGCGGCGAAGAAATCAAGGTGGCATGAACATGGCTCGTTTGCAACAAATCTACCGCGAAAAACTGGCGCCTGAATTGATGGCGAAGTTTGGCTACAAGTCACCCATGCAGGTGCCGCGCCTGACCAAAATTACTCTGAATATGGGTGTCAGTGAAGCCGTGGCTGACAAAAAAGTTATGGATCACGCGGTGGCTGATCTGACCAAGATTGCTGGGCAAAAGCCGGTGGTAACCATGTCCAAAAAGGCCATTGCAGGTTTCAAGATTCGTGAGAATCAGGCCATTGGCTGCATGGTGACATTGCGCGGTGCGCAAATGTATGAGTTCCTGGATCGGTTTGTGACTGTCGCCTTGCCCCGCGTTCGCGACTTTCGTGGTATCTCGGGTCGCTCGTTTGATGGGCGCGGCAATTACAACATTGGCGTTAAAGAGCAAATCATTTTTCCTGAAATTGAGTATGACAAGGTCGATGCCTTGCGCGGCCTCAACATCAGCATCACAACAACGGCCAAGACAGACGATGAGTGCAAGGCGCTTCTCGCTGGTTTCCGTTTCCCCTTCAAGAACTGAGGTGATCTGTGGCTAAGATGGCTTTAATCGAACGCGAGCTCAAGAGAGACAAACTGGTTGCCAAGTACGCAAAAAAACATGCGGAATTGAAGGCGATATCAACGGATGCCAAGCGCACGGACGAGGAGCGTGCAGCTGCCCGTCTGGGCTTGCAGCTGTTGCCGCGTAATGCAAATCCAACACGTCAGCGCAACCGTTGTGCGATTACCGGGCGTCCACGTGGAACTTTTGCGCATTTTGGGTTGGCTCGCGCCAAGATTCGTGAAATGGCGTTTGCTGGTGAGATTCCCGGCATCGTCAAGGCTAGCTGGTAATCGGCAGGAGACATAGATATGAGTATGAGTGACCCGATCGCCGACCTTTTGACGCGTATTCGCAATGCACAAATGGTTGCTAAAGCCACTGTCCGCCTGCCATCATCCAAAGTGAAGGTCGCAATCGTTCAGGTGTTAAAAGAAGAAGGCTACATTGAAGATTTCAAGGTCAGTGTGACCGGTGGAATACAAGAGCTGGAAATCGCTTTGAAGTATTACGCTGGCCGACCAGTGATTGAACGCATTGAGCGAGTCAGTCGCCCTGGTTTGCGCGTGTACCGTGGTAGTGATGCCATTCCACAAGTTCAGAACGGTCTAGGCGTGGCTATTGTCACGACACCGAAAGGCGTGATGACCGACCGTAAGGCTCGCGCAACCGGTGTTGGTGGCGAAGTACTTTGCTATGTCGCCTAAGGCGTGACATTCAGGAGAATCAGAAAATGTCTCGTATTGGAAAATTGCCAGTAACCATCCCTGCCGGGGTGGATGTGGTGCTTGGTGAGCAGCAGCTAAGTGTCAAGGGCGCGGGTGGCATGTTGCTGCTTGCACAGAATGGTTTGGTCAAAGTGTCTAACGATGGTGGCAAGCTGAGTTTTGCTGCCGCCAATGAGTCTCGCGCTGCTGACGCGATGGCTGGCACGATGCGTCAGTTGGTCAACAATATGGTGACCGGCGTCACCAAGGGTTTTGAGAAAAAACTGACGCTGATTGGTGTCGGTTACAAAGCCCAGGCGCAAGCCAACAAGCTGAATCTGGCGGTTGGCTATTCGCACCCGGTGAACAAGGAAATGCCTTTAGGTATTGCTGTGACGACACCAACACCTACCGAAATTTTGATCAAGGGTGCTGATCGGCAGCGGGTTGGTCAGATTGCCGCTGAAATTCGCGCCATTCGTCCGCCGGAACCTTACAAAGGTAAGGGCATTCGTTACGCTGACGAAAAAGTTGCCATCAAAGAAACCAAGAAGAAATAAGGAGCTGCAACATGTTGAGCAAAAAAGAACAGCGTCTGCGCAGAGCTCGTCAAACCCGCATTCGAATCGCCAATCAGGGCGTGGCTCGATTGACCGTCAACCGTACCAATTTACACATTTATGCCAGCGTCATTTCTGGCGACGGTGGCAAGGTGTTGGCCACGGCATCCACCGCCGAAGCAGAAGTTCGGAACGCCCTTGGGGGTTCTGGCAAGGGCGGAAATGTTGCCGCTGCAAAGGTGGTTGGCACGCGGGTGGCTGAAAAAGCAAAGGCCGCTGGTATTGAGAAAGTGGCGTTTGATCGCGCCGGGTTTGCGTACCACGGTCGCGTCAAAGCGCTGGCTGAGTCGGCACGCGAAGCTGGCTTGCAGTTCTAAGCAGATCGGAATAAATGATGGCTAAAGTACAAGCAAAAATGCAAGGCAAGGCAGAGGGCCCTGAAGACGGTCTACGCGAGAAAATGATCGCGATCAACCGAGTGACTAAAGTGGTCAAAGGCGGTCGAATTTTGGGGTTTGCCGCCTTGACGGTTGTCGGCGATGGCGATGGTACGGTGGGTATGGGTAAGGGAAAATCGAAGGAAGTTCCCGCTGCTGTGCAAAAGGCGATGGAAGAGGCGCGTCGCAACATGACAAAAGTGTCCTTAAAGAACGGATCCATTCATCACAGAGTCGTGGGCCAGCATGGCGCGGCATCGGTGATGATGGCACCGGCACCCAAAGGCACGGGCATCATTGCAGGTGGTCCCATGCGGGCAGTGTTTGAGGTCGTTGGTATCACTGATATCGTCGCCAAGAGCCACGGTTCCAGTAATCCTTACAACATGGTTCGTGCGACCCTGGATGCGCTTTCACATGCCACAACCCCTTCGATTGTTGCAGCCAAGCGCGGCAAGACAGTTGAAGAGCTGTTTGCCTGATTGGAGACTTGTTATGACGACACAAAAAAAAGTGATGGTTCAGTTGGTACGCAGCACTATTGGCTGTGCAGAGTCTCACCGGGCGACGATTCGCGGCTTGGGCTTGCGCAAGATGCGTAGCACCAGTGAATTGGTGGACACACCAGAGGTCCGCGGCATGATTAACAAGATCAGTTATCTGGTCAAGGTGCTTTGAGAGGTTGATGATGGAACTTAACGGTATCAAGCCCGCTGATGGGGCAAAGCATTACAAGCGTCGAGTGGGTCGTGGCATTGGTTCGGGGTTAGGAAAGACGGCTGGGCGTGGCCACAAAGGCCAGAAATCTCGCGCTGGCGGTTACCACAAGGTTGGATTCGAGGGCGGTCAGATGCCCATGCAGCGCCGCTTGCCTAAACGTGGCTTCAAATCAGCACTGTTAAGGTTCAATGCTGAGGTGACGCTAAGCGCGCTAAATCAGCTGGAGGTGTCTGAGATTAATCTTTTGGTGCTGAAGCAGGCGGGTTTGGTTGGTGAGCTGGCCAAAGTGGTAAAGATTATCAAGTCAGGTGAACTTACCAAGGCAGTGAAACTGTCGGGTATTGGGGCTACTGCGGCGGCCAAACGGGCCATCGAGTCTGCTGGCGGGTTCTTGGCATAAGCTTTTAGAGGAAACCGCAAGTGGCAACCAGCGCAGGATCAGCAGCCAAAGCAGATAAATATGGAGACCTTCGACGTCGCTTGGTTTTTTTGCTGCTCGCTCTGATCGTGTACCGAATTGGTGCCCACATTCCTGTGCCAGGGATTGATCCAGTCCAGTTGCAGCAGTTCTTTAAGGGGCAACAGGGTGGGATCCTGGGAATGTTCAATATGTTCTCGGGCGGCGCGTTGTCCAGATTTACGATTTTTGCGCTCGGTATCATGCCGTATATCTCTGCATCGATCATTATGCAGTTGTTAGGATATGTGTTGCCAGCTTTCGAGCAGTTAAAAAAGGAAGGCGAGGCAGGTCGTCGAAAAATCACGCAGTACACCCGCTATGGGACACTAGGCTTGGCGTTGTTCCAGTCGTTGGGAATTGCCGTGGCTTTGGAAAGCTCGGCGGGTCTGGTTATTTCGCCCGGATTGGGTTTTCGAGTAACTGCCGTTGTGACGTTGACAGCGGGAACTATGTTTTTAATGTGGTTAGGTGAGCAGATTACTGAGCGTGGTTTAGGAAATGGTATTTCCATATTGATTTTTGGCGGCATTGCTGCTGGACTTCCTAATGCTATTGGTGGTTTGCTGGAACTGGTCAGAACAGGTGCGATGAGTATTATTGTGTCGTTGTTCATTATTGTTTTGGTTGCGCTGGTGACCTACTTTGTTGTGTTTGTTGAACGCGGTCAAAGGAAGATTCTGGTTAACTATGCGAGAAGACAGGTGGGGAACAAGGTTTACGGAGGTCAGTCCTCGCACCTGCCTCTGAAATTAAATATGGCGGGAGTTATTCCTCCTATTTTTGCTTCGTCAATTATTTTGTTGCCTGCAACTGTAGTTGGGTGGTTCAGTGCTGGTGAGTCCATGCGTTGGTTAAAGGATATTGCCGGTTCGCTGACCCCCGGTCAACCAATTTATGTCATGCTGTACGCCGCTGCTATAATTTTCTTTTGTTTTTTTTATACTGCTCTTGTGTTTAACAGTCGGGAAACGGCAGAAAACCTGAAGAAGAGTGGGGCTTTCGTACCGGGTATCCGGCCTGGTGATAATACTGCAAAATACATAGACAAGATATTGCTTAGATTAACTTTTGTCGGTGCCATTTATATTACATTAGTGTGCCTACTACCGGAATTCCTTATTCTTAAATACAACGTACCTTTTTATTTTGGCGGTACATCGTTGTTAATTATCGTTGTTGTGACCATGGATTTTATGGCCCAGGTTCAGAATTACATGATGTCACAGCAGTATGAGTCATTGCTAAAGAAGGCTAATTTCAAGTCCTCTTGAGAAGATTACATATGGCTAAAGATGATGTTATTCAGATGCAGGGTGAAATTGTAGAGAATTTGCCGAACGCCACGTTCCGGGTAAAGCTCGAAAACGGCCATGTGGTCCTAGGTCATATTTCGGGCAAGATGCGTATGCACTACATTCGTATTTTGCCGGGCGACAAGGTTACAGTTGAACTCACTCCATATGACTTGAGTCGTGCACGCATTGTCTTTAGAGCCAAGTAATTAAACCGGTTAGAGAATTGTTTTAGGAGAATGAAATGAAGGTTTCGGCTTCGGTCAAGAAAATTTGCCGCAACTGCAAAATTATTCGACGCAAGGGCATTGTGCGCGTGATCTGTATCGATCCGCGACACAAGCAGCGTCAGGGTTAATTGCAAGAGTTATAGAGGATAAATATGGCACGTATCGCTGGTATCAATATTCCGCCGCAAAAGCACTCTGAAATTGGTTTAACCGCCATTTTTGGTGTAGGCCGTAGTCGCGCAAGAAAAATTTGTGAAGCTTGTGGAATTGATTATTCTAAAAAAATCAAGGATCTCACGGACCATGAACTTGAAAAAGTTCGTGATGAGGTTGCCAAGATCACCATCGAAGGTGATCTCCGCCGTGAAACCACCATGAATATCAAGCGGCTGATGGATATTGGTTGTTATCGCGGATTCCGCCATCGCCGCGGATTGCCGTTGCGGGGACAACGCACACGTACGAATGCCAGGACGCGTAAGGGTCCGCGTAAGGCTGCGGCATCGCTAAAGAAATAAGTTTTATTGAAAGATCACTATGGCAAAAGCACCAGCCAATAACGCTGCCCAGCGGGTACGTAAGAAAGTTCGCAAGAATGTTGCTGACGGCATCGCGCATGTACACGCATCCTTCAACAACACCATCATTACCATTACGGATCGGCAGGGGAACTCGTTGTCGTGGGCATCTTCAGGTGGGCAGGGTTTCAAAGGCTCTCGCAAGTCAACACCATTTGCAGCTCAAGTGGCCTCTGAAGTGGCTGGCCGTGCTGCCATAGAGCAGGGTATCAAGAACCTTGATGTCGAGATAAAGGGCCCTGGCCCTGGCCGCGAGTCTTCAGTGCGTGCCTTGGCTGCTTTGGGGATTCGCATCAATATGATTGCAGACGTTACCCCTGTGCCACATAACGGTTGCCGGCCTCAGAAGCGGCGTCGGATCTAACATACTATTAACCAAGCCCACCGCCACAGCGCTATTAGTCTGTGGCTCCCGCAGTTTTGCGGCAGATGATTAAAAGGAAATTCAAGTGGCACGATATTTAGGGCCCAAGGCCAAACTCTCCCGCCGCGAAGGCACCGACCTATTTTTAAAGAGTGCTCGGCGCTCCATATCAGACAAAGCCAAGTTTGATTCAAAACCTGGGCAGCATGGTCGTACGTCGGGAGCGCGAACTTCAGATTTTGGATTACAACTGCGTGAAAAGCAAAAAGTGAAGCGCATGTATGGAATTCTTGAGAAACAATTCCGCCGTTATTTCCAGGAGGCTGACCGCCGTAAGGGCAATACTGGTGCGAATTTGCTGGCGTTATTGGAAACCCGTTTGGATAACGTGGTTTACCGCATGGGATTCGGCTCTACAAGGGCTGAGGCGCGGCAGTTGGTTTCTCACAAAGCTATGCTTGTGAATGGTAAAGCTGTCAATATTCCCTCCATCATGGTCAAGGTGGGTGATGTAATTGCAGTGCGGGAGAAGTCGAGCAAGCAGAACCGGATCGTTGAGGCGTTGCAACTTGCGCAACAGGTTGGCATGCCGGCGTGGGTTGATGTAAACGCTGAGAAGGCCTCTGGTATCTTTAAAGCTGTACCTGATCGTGATCAGTTCGCGGCTGACGTGAATGAGTCGCTGATTGTCGAACTTTACTCACGGTAATTCGTCTGTAGTCACTCGTTTGCAACAAAGGCCTGTGCAGGCCTTTGTCCGTTTTGTCAGCCTTACCGATGTAACGAGTCGGGGGTATTGAGGGAAATTTCCATGCAAAGTAATTTGTTAAAACCGAAGACGATTCAGGTCGAGCAGTTGTCGGCCAACCGCGCCAAGGTCGTGCTCGAACCATTCGAACGGGGATACGGACACACCTTGGGTAATGCGTTGAGGCGGGTGTTGCTTTCATCGATGCCAGGCTACGCACCTACTGAGGTGACGATTGCCGGTGTTCTTCATGAGTATTCGTCCATTGACGGGGTGCATGAGGATGTCGTCAATATTTTGTTGAATTTGAAGGGTGTGGTTTTCAAGCTTCACAATCGGGACGATGTAACACTGAGTTTACGCAAAGATAGCGAGGGCATTGTCGCGGCTAGCGACATTCAGACACCGCATGATGTTGAAATAGTTAATCCTCGTCACGTCATTGCCAACCTTGCGGCAGGGGGCAAGCTCGATATGCAGATCAAGGTCGAAAAGGGACGCGGTTATGTTCCCGGTACGATGCGCCGTCATGGTGATGAGCCATCTAAATCGATAGGCAGAATTGTGCTGGATGCGTCCTTTTCGCCGGTAAAGCGGGTGAGCTACACCGTCGAAAGCGCACGTGTGGAGCAGCGGACGGATTTGGACAAGTTGATCGTTGATATTGAGACCAATGGGGCGTTGTCAGCGGAGGACGCTGTTCGCGCTTCTGCAAAGATACTGGTTGAACAACTTGCAGTGTTCGCTCAACTCGAAGGTGGCGAGATCGACACCATTGTTTCACCGGCATCGCGCAGTGGCTCTCAGTTTGATCCAGTTTTGCTTCGGCCTGTGGATGAACTGGAATTGACCGTTAGGTCAGCGAATTGTTTGAAGGCCGAGAATATTTATTACATCGGTGATTTAATCCAACGGACCGAAAACGAGTTGCTGAAAACTCCTAATTTGGGCCGGAAGTCGCTGAATGAGATCAAGGAGGTATTGGCATCTCGCGGACTTACCCTAGGTATGAAACTGGAAAGTTGGCCCCCGGCGGCACTAGAAAAGCGCTGAGTTACAGCGCAACTGGCAGTACCTGACACGGCTGTTTGTCAAAATATAAACTAAGGAAATTGTTATGCGTCACGGACATGGATTACGTAAGTTAAATAGGACTTCGTCGCATCGTTTGGCGATGCTGCGCAATATGATGAACTCGCTCATTGAGTGTGAGACGATCAAGACAACGCTTCCCAAAGCCAAAGAACTTCGTCGAGTTATTGAGCCAATGATCACGCTGGCCAAGGTGGCGACTGTGGCGAATCGCCGGTTGGCGTTCGACCGTTTGCGTGATCGTGGCAGTGTTGTCAAATTGTTCAACGAGCTCGGTCCGCGTTTCAACGTACGCCCAGGGGGTTACACGCGTATTCTAAAAATGGGGTTTCGCGTGGGTGACAATGCGCCGATGGCATTGGTTGAATTGGTTGATCGCGCCGCAGAAACAGATGTTGCGGTGCCGATTGCAGCAGCCGAATAAGTTACAATTACTAATTACCGCGCGATGGAGCAGTCTGGTAGCTCGTTGGGCTCATAACCCAAAGGTCGGAGGTTCAAATCCTTCTCGCGCAACCAGTTAAGTCGTTTTCGACGGCTAACAACAGCAAAAACCCTAAGTAAATCAAGCACTTAGGGTTTTTTTACGTCTAACGTTGGCTAATGACATGTATTGACTGGCGGGGTAACGTGGGGGCAGAATTGGGGGCATGTCCCAAAACCGCTGGGGGCATCAACTTCATTGGAGAAAACAACATGCCCCTGACTGATGCCCAAATCAGACAACTCAAGGTTCCTCAGGATGCCGGTAAGCACTTTGACGGCGCTGGCATGTATTTGGAAGTCACCCAGGCCGGGTCGAAGTACTGGCGCATGAAGTACCGATTTGCTGGCAAAGAGAATCGGCTCGCGTTGGGCGTGTATCCCGAGGTCGGGCTCAAGGCGGCGCGCGACGCAGCAGACGAGGCCAGAAAATTACTCAAGGCCGGTACCGATCCAGCGCAGCAGCGGCGCATTGACAAGCTGACCCAGGCCACGGCATCCGACAACACCTTTGAAGCCATTGCACGCGAGTGGCACACCACCAAATCATCAGGATGGTCAGAGGTCCACACCAACACCGTTATGAGCCGCATGGTCAACAACCTGTTCCCGTGGATTGGCGGCAGGCCACTGGTCGATCTGAAGGCACAGGAGTTGCTGGCGACGCTGCGCAGGATCGAGGGCCGGGGGGCGATTGACACCACCCACCGAGCCCACGGCATCATGAGCGAGGTTTTCAGGTTCGCCATTGCAACGGGCAGAGCAGAATCAAACCCAGCCGCAGACCTTGGCGCTGGGCTCAAGACCGCAGTCAAAGGCCACCGACCGGCCATTGTTGACCCCACACGATACGCAGCCATGCTCAAGGATATGGACGCTTACGGGGGCAGTTATGTGACAAGAGCTGCGCTGAAAATCCATGCTCTGACCTGCCAACGACCCAATGAGGTGACGGGCATGGCCTGGTCAGAAATTGACTTCGATCAGGCGCTATGGACGATACCTGCAGCCAGAATGAAGCGCACCGTTACCGGCAAGGCCACCGGCAAACCCCACCTGGTGCCATTGGCACAGCAGGCCATTGACGTACTCAAAGATATGCGGCCGCTTACCGGCATGGGGGCGCTGGTGTTCCCCAGTGAGCGAGGGCAGGGCCGCACGATCAGCGAGAACACTTGTCGGCAGGCGCTGCGCAGCATGGGGTACACCGACCACGTTCCACATGGGTTCAGGGCCAGCATTCGCACGATGGCCAGAGAGGTGTTGCACTTTGACAAGGAGGTCATCGAGCGTCTCTTGTCCCACGGCAGCACAGAAGAGCTGGGGGGCGCATACGACCGGACTCAGTATCTGGCTGATCGAATTGTTCTGATGCAAGCATGGGCCGATTACTGCGACCGGCTTCGCACTGGCGACAACGTGGTTCAACTCAGGGCAGCGTAAGACCACCAGTTACAATTTTTTGACCACGCCTACCTCGACGGAGGGAAAACCGGACACCTTGACCGGCTGGCGATGGTTCATTCTCAGGGTTGACGCGACAAGGAGCGTTATCTATGGATGACTTAGACGGTCTAACCGACCTTGAAATATGGAATAGGTGGATAGCCACACCCGAGGGCAAAGCGCGGGAAATAATCGAAGATGCGCTGGACACACTCGCATCTGACCCGGATGTAATCGCATCGCCGCTTTGTTTGCAGTTTTTGAGGCTATGCCAAAGTATCAGCCCTGGCGGGAATATTGAGGCGGAAAGTGTTATTGATTTGACCCAGTCCATACGGACATATTACGAGTCAACAAAAGCAAGCGGGGCCGGGAAAAAGGGCGCAGCAGCAAAGCACGCAGACACCCGCAAACTAAAAAGATGGGCATTGGATCAGGCGAAATCCATGCGGGGCAGTGACATGGGCATTTCAAAAAAACTAG
>JFJP01001987.1_pt1 | contig 17108 bp, 11 predicted proteins | sample 431651 | NCBI WGS metagenome assembly JFJP01 (sample SAMN02602958, study PRJNA72255) | Microbial mat metagenome, whole genome shotgun sequencing project. | biome: fresh water; feature: sink hole; material: water; isolation source: purple microbial (photo- and chemosynthetic) mats found in... | reverse complement strand
TCACCGCGCGCATCGCTTCGCCGAATCCGGGCAACACCTTGTCGGCAACGGCCAGGGTGGCTTCCGGGGTGACGTCGCGCGGGGCCGGGCCAGTGCCGCCAGTGGTCAACACCAGGCAGCATTGCGCGGCGAGTTCGATCAGGGTTTGTTCGATGATCGGCTGCTCATCGGGAATCAGTTTTTCGATGAATTCCATCGGGTTGTGCAGCGCGGCGGTCAACCATTCCTTCAGGGCCGGCAGGCCTTTGTCTTCGTAAACGCCGGTACTGGCGCGGTCGCTGATGGAAATGATGCCGATGCGGGCGGTCTGGTACATGCGTGCGGTTCCTTTTTTCTATATGCGGGATACATTCGCTCCAACTTTGGAGACAACCATGCGCGCGCTTGTTTATCACGTCTTTCTGCTGCTTGCATTGATGCTGCAACCGCTTTCCGCCTCCCATGCCGATGCGCCGCCGGATTACCCGTTCGTCAGTCATGACGCCGGTCTGGCGCGGGCCAAGGCGGAGACCAAGCCGATCCTGCTGTACTTCGGCCGTTATGGCTGCGCCTGGTGCGACCATGTCAATCGCAAGACGTTTTCCAACCCAGGCCTGAAGCAGCTTTTTTCCGATCACTACGTGTTGATTTACGTCGATGCGGAAGGCGGCAAACGCTTACGCATGCCCAACGGTGAACGCTTGACCGAAGCCGAACTGGGCACGCGTCTGGGTGCTTTCGCGACACCGCTGTTCGTGTTCATGACGCCGGAAGGCAAGGTCGTCGCCAAGATTCCCGGCTTCAAGACCGTCGATGATTTCAAGGATTACGACCGCTATGTGCGCGGCGGCCATTATCAGAAGCAAACCTTGCTTGAGTTTCTCGCGAGCAAGCCATGAGCATGGCGCGCGCGTATTTTTTCAGCGTGTTGTTTTGCGTCGTCTTGCCGGCGCACAGCATGGAAAGCGTGAATGAAATCGCTGCCGCCAAAGCCGGTGTGTTCCATCACCTGGACGCATCCGGCCGCAACAGTCTGGCGGTCTCCGGTGCCAGCGTGGCGCTGGTTTGGGAGGACAACCGCAGCGGCGCGCCGGGGTGTTATCTGGCGTTGAAAGGCGGCGGCGAGATTGGCTTTCGCGAGTTTTCGTTTGGTCAAGGCGAGTGTTTCGAGCCGGCCATCGCCGCATTCGATGCAGACCGCTTTTTGCTGATCTGGGAGGATGCCGGCGGCGTTCATGTCGCTATCGCCGATAGCGCCGGACCTGGCCTGCCAACCCGGCTGGCCGAAAGCGGCGGCCAGGGCGCGGTAATCCGCCATCCCGAATTCGGCGCACATGCCGCTTGGAGCGCGCCGGATGGCCGCTGGCGGCGCGTGTTTCATGCCCCTTTGCATGGCGAGGGCAAACAGCTTCGTACTGGCGCGGCGCGTCAGGTCGACACGACGCCGGCAAGCGATGATCAAACCTTCCCGGTTCTTGCCGCCAGCGCGCCCGGCCTGATGCTGGCCTGGGAAGATCGCCGCCACGGCCATACGGTGATCTTCGGCAGTTCCAGCAGCGATCCGGGAGCAAGTACCTGGTCAACGCCAAGCCGGATCAGCGGCAATCCGACTGGCAAGCAGGCGGGCGATCTGGGTCGCGGCACCGGTGCAATGCGGCCGGCGCTGGCGGCATTTGGCGAGCGCGTCGCAGCGGCCTGGCTGGATAAACGCGATTTCCTTTCCGGTTATGACGTTTATGCCGCGCTCACCGGCAAAGACAGCCTGCGCTTCGAAAAGGACCAGAAAGCGCAGGACAGCTTCGGCGATGCCATCGCGCAATGGCATGTGGCGGCGGCCGGCAACGCCGGCGGCGATCTGGTGATTGCCTGGGATGACGATCGCGACGGTTCGGCGGATATCTGGCTGACGCGACTGTCTGCAACGGGCGCAAGTCAAAACTACAGCGAAAACTTCACCTTGCCGGAGGCGTCAGGCCCCGGAGCACAGAGCGATCCGGCGCTTGCGCTGGATGCCGCCGGCAATCTGCATCTGGCCTGGATCGATCGGGATGCCGCAGGAATGACGCGGTTGCGCTATCTGCGCTGGACGTTGCCGCCGCGCGATTGAACCTGAATCCGGCAGTTGGCCGCGTGGTAGAAGGCGCCGCTTGCGGGCCGATCCTCGACGCTCGCGCCGTAAACGGACGCTCCTACAACCTTGCCGCCACACCCGCCGGCTTCGTCAGCCCGGCGCAACACCCCAGGCGGCGAACAACGGGTCGGAATAGAGCCGCTGGTTGATGTATTTGTCATCTTCCGGCCGCTTCAGGCCGCGCCTGGTCTCGCTGTGCAGGTCGCTGAATCCGGCATCGCGCAGCAGCCCGAGGACCAGGCCCAAGCGCTCAAACGGATGCAGTTCGCTCCAGACCTGAATTGCCTTGGTGGGAAACCAGCGGTCGGAGAAGGTGACGATGAATACGCCACCCGGTTTCAGTACGCGGCGAACCTGCGCCGTGACCGCGACCGGGTCGAGCAGGTATTCGATGGAGGCCGTGCAGAGGACGGCATCGAATTCTGCCGCCGGCCAGGGCAGTTCCGCATCGAGATTGAGGTCTTGCACGACACGCTCGGATAAACGCGGGTTGGCGTCCAGCTCGGCGGCATTCATGCCCAGCCCGGCGAGATTCAGGTCCACGGGGTTGGCAGGCAGATGCGATGCCCAGCTGCTCATCAAATCCAGCACGCGTTGGCCGGGTTGCAGGAAGCGGCCGTACAGCGCGCCGATTTCAGCCCGACATACGGCGTCGAGGTGATGCGTCATGCGGGGCTGGGCATAGAACACGGCGTCTGCCGCCGCGTCCTGCCGCTGCATGCCGCGCGGCGACAGGTAGGTCGTTGCGAGCGACTGCGCCGGCGCCTGCATGCCGGGACCGTCGAACAGTTCGACCATCCGCACGCCTCGCGTTGCTTCCTGAGGTTGCTCGCTGAAGGTCAGCGTTGCAGGGTTGCCGGCCAAGGGATGGTTGACGTCAACCCGAAGCGATTCTTCAGTCGCTTCCAGCACGCGGGCGGGGCGCATGTCGCGCGGGCTTTGCGCCAGACTGACAAACGCCGAGCGCGGGTAGAAACGACCTGGGGTAGGAATAGTGGTCGCCAGATGAGTGGTTGCCAAACGAGTGGTTGCCAAACGAAACGCGCTGATCGGAATTTCAGCGATTGCCTGTCCGGCGGGTTGCAACCAGGCTGTGGCATCGAGTTCGGCACTGCGGTTTGCAGCCATGTCTGCCCCACGCAGCGCAGCCACCGAACGCGCCCATCGGCCATCGGCGAGGAGCGCGCTATCCGCCACCAGCAAACAGTCACGGTGGCTCGCATGCCGGCTTTGCCAGATCAGGCTGGCTTCAATCGCCATCCAGTTGGCTCAGTCTTCCAGGCGGTACTCGACATAGGCCCGGTCACGCACCTGCCGCACCCAATCCTCAAACGCTTCTTCTGACTTGCGTTCGCGAATGGCGCGGCGCGCATCGATCCGCTTGCGTTCTTCGGTAACGTCCTGATCACGCCGTTCGAGCACCTGGATCAAGTGCCAGCCGAATTGAGACTGCACCGGCGAAGAGACTTCATTCGGTTGCAGACCATCCATCGCACGCTCGAACTCGGGCACGGTATCACCCGGATTGAGCCAGTTGAGATCGCCACCGCGATTGGCGGAAAGATCGTCGGAATGCAACTTGGCCAACTCGGCAAAGTTGGCGCCGTTCTCGATGCGCTCTTTCAGTTGCAGCAGCCGATTTTTTGCGTCGTTGTCATTCACCACTTCGTTGGTTTTGACCAGGATGTGGCGGGCATGCGTTTGTTTGATCACGGTTTGGACGTTCTTGCCACGCTTGTCGAGCAGCTTGAGGATGTGAAAACCGTTGCCGCTCTTCAACACCGGCGACACATCGCCCGCTTTCATGTCACGCAGCGCGGCAGAATACAGACTGGGTAGCTGGCCTTCGTTGCGCCAGCCCAGCGCGCCGCCCTGCACCGCGTTCTGGGTATCGGAATAGGCGGCCGAAACCTGCACGAAATCGGCTCCGGCATTCAGTTCGCGCAAGGCTTTTTCGGCTTTTTCCTTCAGTTCGGCGAGTTTTTCCGGACTCGCGCCCTCGGGCGTCAACACCAGGATATGCGCAAGCCTGAACTCATCGACTTGATCCTTGACTTGGGAGGCATTGGTCAGAAAGTTGTCGATTTCGGCATCGGTAATCACCAGCCGGCTATCCACCTCGCGTTCTTTCAAACGCGAAATCGTCATCTCGGTGCGAATCTGTTCGCGAAAAGCGTTGAAATCGGTGCCTTCTGCTTCCAGGGCTTTGCGAAAACCTTCCGGCGTCATTTTGCTGCCCTGGGCCATGCGGGCGACCTGACGATCGAGCGCCAATCCATCAAGTCGGATGTTGGTGTCTTCCGCCACCTGCATCAACGCCTTTTCGGAAATCATGCGTTCAAGCACTTGTTTCTCCAGCTGGCGACGCGGCGGCAGTGCCGTCTTTTGCCCGGCCAGTTGAGCCATGACCTGATTTACCCGGGTCTGCAGTTCGAATTCGGTGATCACCGCGTTGTTGACTACCGCGACGACACGATCAATCTCGATTGGCTCGGCGTTGGCGCCACCGTGCCAGGTGAAAGTACAACCAACTGCAAGCAGGATACTCGCCGCGATTCGCCGCGACTTATTCAGGTATTTCGCTACTTTTGGCATAGCCGGTAATACTCCGTTTCAGGACATCGAGCGGATTGGGGCCGAGCTTGGTCAGACCACGCAATTCGAGTTGCAGGAAAAAGGCGCTGGTGGCAGTCGCCTCGGTCGTCGCCAGTTGTTGCACGACACCGCGCAGCGACCAGCAGCCGGGGTTGTATTCAAAGCCAATCAGGCCTTCAACCAGACTCGCATCCCGGATCGAGTAGTTGAGTCGGCCCAATCCGTACCATTTCGGGGCCAGCGGCCACTGGAATGAGACATCGATCTGATTCAGTGAATCGCGGGTGTAACGGTAATCCGCGTTGACCAATCGTCCCGGGCCATAACGCCAGGCGCCGCCAAGGTTGGCCTTGGTCAATTCGCTCTCACCGGTATCGTATTGAATGCCGGCGTTCAACCTCAATCTGGCGTTGATCTGTCCACTGGCTTGCGCAAGCAGTTCAGTCGATTTTGCCGATATAGCCGGACCGGTTAGCGTTACCTGCTGGTCGGCAAAGTAAAAACGCTGACCCAGCGTAACCTGCAATCGTTCAGCGCCAGTATCGGAGTCCAGCACGCGTGACGTCACCGCCAGAGTCAGTTGATTGGCATCATTGATACGGTCAACGCCGATGAACTGGTTCTCGCCAAACAACTGGTCTAGCGAGAGGTCACGTGAGCTGCTGTCAAAAACCGGGATCTTCGACTGGTCTTTATACGGGATGTATACGTAATACGCCCGTGGTTCGAGCGTCTGGGTCAAGTTCCTGCCCAGAAGCTGCCAGTCGCGCTCAAGCACCAGGCTGGAGTCCAGGCTGAACATCGGCAGACTGCGGGTGGTATCGGCAAATCCGGTATTGCCCAGGCTATCTGGCAGACCCAGTGTTGAATCGTCCAGCGCATAGTGGCTGAGATACCAACCCAGCCGCGGCGTCACCACCGAGTAGGGGGTTTGAATCGGAAAGCTGAGGCTGGGATTGGCATGCACGCGCGCGCCCTGAATCTTGCTGTCACCGGGATGGTCGAAGTAAACCAGATCACTATTGAAATCAAACCGCATGCCGGATCCAAATCCGCCCTGATCTATGCCCTCTTTGCCCCAGTTGATATCACGCGACGCGGTCAGCGTCACTTGCGGTAGCCGGCTGTATGGCTCAACAACCAGCGCGGCGGAAGGATCCTGCAAGGTCTGGAAGCTCTGCACCATTCCGCTCGCCTGCCACCAACCGCCGTTGTAAGCGAGGTTGGCCTGGCGCGCCAGATTGACCTGTGAAGTCAGATTGACCTGGCTCGACAGGTTTGAGAAGTAACTATCGTCCGACACATTTTCATAGTTCAGCGACCCGGACCAATTGGCGTCGAATGTCTGCCGATGGCTGAAGCGAAACCGATATCGGTCTCGGTCGGCCACCTGATCGTTCGGCAGGAACTCCCCATCCAATTCCCCGCTGTATTTGGGCTCCAGATAGCGGAATTCGCCACCGATCTGCAATCCACGCTGGCTCATCAGGCGCGGTGTGATGGTGGCATCGCGGTTGGGCGCGATATTCCAGTACCACGGCATCATCAACTCCAGGCCACGGGCATCCGAAACACCATAGGTCGGCGACAGAAAACCGTTCTTGCGCCGGTCATCCAACGAAAAATCAATCCAGGGCGTGTAAAGAATCGGCACATCCAGAAACTTCACCTTCACCTTGCGCGCGGAACCAAGACTGGAGACGAAATCAAGCTGCAAATCCTCCATCTTCATTTCCCAGTCGGGATCGTCAGGCGCACAGGTGGTGTATGAGGATTCCTTCAGCCGATACACATCAGGCCCGGCAAAAACGAGACTTTTAGCTTCACCATGCACCGTTCTGGCATCTTGACCTTGTAGCTTGAAGCGCACGTCCCGCATCTCGCCAAGTCGCGACGCCAACTTCAGTTTCAACGAACTGCCCTGGAACAAATCCTGCTCGCGATTGAACATGACATTTCCATTTGCCTCGGCGAGATCGGAAGCCGTGTCATAACGAATCCAGTCCGCCTGCAACCGCTCACTCGCGTTATGCATCATCACCTTACCCTCGGCAACCAGTTCGCGCTGGTCATGTCCCTGGATGCTGTCCGCTTCGAAATAGGTTGGGCCAGGCGATACGGCCTTGCCGGCCGGGGTCAGCTGAGCACTGCTTTTGAGTTGCGCGGGCGGCTCAATAACACCTGTCTCGGCAAAGGCATCGATGCAGGCCGCCGTCAGGCAAAGGGGCAATAGCAGACGCGCAAAGGGGGGAACAGCACGAGGCGCGGCGGGCGGCATGGGGGGAATGATAGAATTCGCGGGTTTTTTTGAGCGACGGATTATAGCTTTGGAACGCCTGGAACGTTTGACCGCCTGGATTCGTAAGGTTCTTCCCACCCCCCTGCTCGATTTGCAACCGGCTTCAGCCGATGCCAGTTTTCGCCGCTACTTCCGTGCCTTTGGCGAAACTGGCAATTTCATCGTGATGGACGCGCCGCCGAGTCATGAAGATTGCAAGCCCTTCGTGCACGTCGCCCGCCTGTTCCGCGCCGCCGGTGCCAATACGCCGGAAGTCCTGGCTGAAAATCTGGCGGAAGGTTTTTTGCTGCTGTCCGATTTTGGCGACACCACCTATCTGACCGCGCTGGAAGCGGATCCTGGTTGTGCCGACCGGCTTTATCTCGACGCCAACAGCAGCCTGATCAAGATTCAACTTGCCAGCCAGTCTGGCGAACTGCCGCCTTACGATACCGAATTGCTGATGCGCGAAATGCGCTTGTTCCCGGATTGGTACCTGAATCGGCATCTGAATCTGCAACTGGATGCCGAACAGCAGAACGTGCTCGACCAGACCTTTCAGCGCATTCTGGCCAACAATCTGGCGCAACCGCAGGTCTATGTGCATCGCGATTGGCATTCGCGCAACCTGATGCTGACCACCGCAGAAAACCCCGGTGTACTCGACTTCCAGGACGCGGTTTATGGCCCGATCACCTACGACCTCGCCTCGATCTACAAGGACGCCTACATCCGCTGGGACGAAGACCGTGTGCTCGATTGGCTGGTGCGCTACTGGCAAGCCGCCCGCAAAGCCGGCTTGCCGGTGCATGCTGATTTCGGCGAGTTCTATCGCGATTTCGAATGGATGGGCGTGCAGCGCCATATTAAAGTGCTCGGCATCTTCGCCCGCCTTTGCCATCGTGACGGCAAGACTGGCTATCTGAAGGACATGCCACTGGTGATGGACTATCTGCGCAAAGCCTGCAACCGCTACAACGGACTGGGTGATTTTCTGCGCCTGCTCGACGCCGTTGAAGGCAAGCAAGCGGAAGCAGGCTACACCTTCTGATGCGCCCCTCCCCGTTCAAGGCCATGATCCTCGCCGCCGGCTTCGGCGAGCGCATGCGTCCGTTGACAGACCACACACCGAAACCCTTGCTGATGGCCGGTGGCAAAGCGCTCATCATCTGGCAGATTGAACGTTTGCGCGCCGCCGGATTCGTCGATCTGGTCATCAACCATGCGCATTTGGGGCAGCAGATCGAAGACGCCCTTGGAGACGGTTCGGCATTCGACGTCCGCATCCAGTATTCGCGCGAACCGGAACCGCTGGAAACCGCTGGCGGCATCGCCAACGCACGCGATTTGCTCGGCGACGCGCCGTTTCTGGTCACCAATGGCGATGTCTACGCTGAATTCGACTATGCCCGGCTGCAACCTGTGCTGGCCGAGATGGCAAACACGAAGCGCGAACTGGCGCATCTGGTGCTGGTCGACAATCCGCCGCATCACCCGAATGGCGATTTTGTATTGCAGGACGGACGCATCAGCGCCCCACCCACGCAGGCCATCGGCAAGTACACCTTTTCCGGTATCGGCTGCTACCAGCCAGCCTTGTTTGCCGACCTCATCCCTGGCAACAAAGCCAAACTCGCCCCGCTGCTGACCGCCGCGATGCTTGAACACAGAGTCAGCGGCGAGCATTTTTGCGGCCGCTGGGAAGATGTGGGAACCCCGGCACGCTTGGATGCTCTGGATAAAGAGTTGAGTGCTGCAAGCACACCGTTTTTGAGAGCCCATCATGCAACCTGATCTCCTGCCCGATATCGCCCTCCACCGCGCCCGCCGCGAGCGCGTCATCGAAAAAATGGGCAAAGGCGTGATGATTCTGGCCACCGCGCCGGAAGTCATTCGTAACCGCGATGCGCACTTCCCGTATCGCTATGACAGCCATTTCCATTACCTGACCGCGTTCCCGGAACCTGAAGCGGTGCTGGTTCTGATCGCCGGCGATGCGGACAAGAATCCGCCTAAACACATCCTGTTCTGCCGCGAGAAAGACATGGAACGCGAAATCTGGGACGGTTTCCGTTTCGGCCCTGAAGAAGCGCGCGATGTTTACCGTTTCGACGCCACCTTCGCCTTCGACAAGCTTGACGAAGAGCTACCCAAGCTGCTGGAAAACCAGCCGTCGTTGCATTACGCGATCGGCTTTGACGCCGCCTGGGATGCACGCATGCTGAGTTGGCTGAATGTGGTGCGGGCGAAAGGCCGAAGTGGCGTCAGCGCGCCGGCAACCCTGCTCGATGCACGCGCCATCATCGACGAAATGCGGCTGTTCAAGGACGCCCACGAACTCGCGCTGATGCAGCGCGCCGCCGACATTTCCGCCGCCGGCCATCTGGCTGTACAACGCAACTGCAAACCCGGCATGGGCGAATGGGAAATCGAAGCCGAACTGCTCTACCACTTCCGCAAAGGCGGCTGCCAGGCGCCGGCCTACACTTCGATCGTCGCCGGCGGCGCCAATGCGTGCGTGCTGCATTACATCGCCAATGACCAGCCACTGCGTGACGGCGATTTATTGCTGATCGATGCCGCCGGCGAATACCAAGGTTACGCCGCCGACATCACGCGCAGTTTCCCGGTCAACGGCCGATTCAGCGCGCCACAACGCGACATCTATGAAATCGTGCTGGCCGCGCAACTTGCCGCCATCGATGCGGTGAAACCGGGCAACACCTGGAATACGCCGCATGACACCGCGTTGCGCGTCCTCACCCAGGGCCTGCGCGATCTGAAACTGCTGGATGGCGAACTCGACGGTCTGATCGAGCAGGAAGCCTACAAACCGTTCTACATGCACAAAACCGGCCACTGGCTGGGCCGGGATGTGCACGATGTCGGCGAGTACAAGATCAACAATGAATGGCGCGCCCTGCAAACCGGCATGACGTTGACCGTTGAACCCGGCCTGTATATCCGCCCATCGGAAGAAGTACCGAAAGCCTTCTGGAACATCGGCATTCGCATCGAAGACGATGTCGCGGTCACCGAAAATGGCCACCACGTCCTGACCGCAGCCGCCCCCAAATCGATCGCCGACATTGAAGAGGTCATGCGCCATGCAACACGTTGATATCGCCATCGTAGGCGGCGGTCCGGTCGGTGCCGCGCTGGCCGTTGGCCTGGAAGGTTCGGGACTGAGCGTTGTCGTCCTTGAGGCACGCCAGCAGTTGTCCGCGCCCGACCCGCGCGCCCTTGCCTTGTCGCAAGGCGCGCATCTGATTCTGCAACGGCTCGGCGTCTGGGAGGCGATGGCGAATCGCGCCACGACCATCGAAAGCATTCATGTATCGCAACGTGGCGGCCTCGGCAGCGCCGTGCTGACCGCGGACGATGTCGGCGCGTCGGCGCTCGGCTATGTTGCTGAATATGGCGATCTTTACGCTGCGCTGGCTGCGCGCATGAACAATTGCGGCGCGACCATTCTGACCGGTGCGCGCGTCACCGCAGTCAAGGCGACCGCTGGCTACGGCATGGTCGGTTATCAACACAACGGTGGCGAGGAAATGCTCACCGCCGGCTTGGTGGTCCTGTCGGAAGGCGGCAAAAGTCTGCCGGCGGCGCTCCGCGAGGACAAGGATTACGGCCAATCAGCCGTCGTCTGCACGGTGCGAACCGAACTGCCGCACAAACAGCGCGCCTTCGAGCGTTTCACGCCGGACGGCCCGATTGCGCTGTTGCCGTTGGGCATCGATTACGCGCTGGTCTGGACTACACCGAACGCGCAGCTCGAAGGCAGGCTGGCGCTGTCCGACGCGGCATTTCTGGCGCAGTTGCAAACCGCCTTTGGCGACCGCCAGGGTCAATTTCTCGCCGCCAGCCGACGAGCCGCATATCCACTCAAACTGGCGCTCGCCGCCGCCTCGACTTCGCCGCGCATTGTCCGCATCGGCAACGCCGCGCACACGTTGCACCCGGTCGCCGGCCAAGGCTTCAACCTCGGCCTGCGCGATGCCTGGAAACTCGCCGAAACTCTGCTCGACACGCCACGCCAGCAACTGGGCGAAGCCGCCGCCACCCGGCGCTACGAAAAAACCCGCCAGTTCGACATTGCCGGCGGCAGCCTGATGACCGACATCCTGGTCGAATCCTTCTCGAATGACCGCTTTCTGCTCAAGCACGCACGGGGCGCCGCCTTGCTCCTGCTCGATCTGGCACCGCCGCTGAAAACACTGTTCGCGCGCAAAATGATGTTCGGCGCCCAGGCTTGGTAGGTCGCCCGGGCCAATCGCATCAAATCCGGTTGGTAAACCGGTAGTCCGGCGGCAGGCCCAGGGTATCAGCCCAGATGTTCTTCGCCCAACCGCGCATCATGGTGAATTCCTTCTCGCTTTCCACGGCAGATACGCCGCTGCCTGGCTGCACTTCCATGTTGTTGTCAGCCGCCTGATAACGGAACACGGTGGCAACATGGAAAGCGGTATGGTCGCTGCTGGCCGAATAACAGGTGCTGGTGACCACCGGTGCCGGGTCGGGCTGGCGGCCGTTGAAGATTTCCACCAGCGCTGACGCGCACAACTTGCCGCTGTTGTTGGCCAAAGCGCCGGCCTTCGACAGGTTCGACAGAATCGAGTCGCCGAGAATGTGCACATTGGGCACTTCGGTCGATTCCATCGTGCGGTAATCCACCGGGCACCAAGTGCCGTTGTCACCGGTGCGGGCACCGATCAGGCCGGTGATCTCGGCGGCGCGCATGGGAGGAATCAGATTGATGACATCGCCCCGCACATCGTCGAATTCGGTGCTGATCTTCATCGCTTTCACATCCAGGGCAGTCGCCTGGTTATTCGACCGGTACTCGATCAGACTGTTCTGCGTGCCAAAACCGTAGTGTTTTTTCCAGGCTGTGGTGAACAACGTCTTCTTCGAAATGATGTCGTCGTTGGCATCGAGCAGGATGAGCTTGCTGCGCGGCTTGGCTTTCTTGAAGTAATTGGCGATCAGACTGGCCCGCTCATACGGCGCCGGCGGACATCGGAACGGCGCCATCGGCATCGACAGCACAAACACGCCGCCATCCGGCATGGCTTCCAGTTGAGCACGCAGGGTGGCGGTCTGGATGCCGGCCTTCCAGGCATGCTGGACTTTTTTCTGCGCAGCTGCGTCGTAGCCCGCGACCTTGTCGAACATCAGTTCGACTCCGGGCGCGAGCACCAGCCGGTCGTAGCTGAAACTGGCGCCACCTGCGGTCTTGACACTGCGCTTTACCGGGTCGATGGCGGTCACCGTGTCCGGCACGAAGCGGTCGACTTCCTTCCTCAGATAACGGTAGGGAAAGCTGATGTCTTTCAGAAGGTTGAGGCCAGCGATGACGGTGTTGGACATCGGGCATGAGACGAACTGCACATTCGGCTCGATCAGAGTCACCTCGACGCGGGGTTCCCACAGCTTCAGGTAACGCGCGCAAGCAGCACCGCCAAAACCGGCGCCGACGATGACCACTTTCGGCCGCGCCTTGATGAGGGTCGGGGCGGCGCCCAGACTGGAAGCACCGGCAAGCGCGGCGGTGGCAAGCAAAAAATCACGGCGATGCATGAACGCTCTCCTCAAACGAATCGGGGCTGGCGATGGCGCATTCGATGCGCCGTCGCCAGCCCCGAAGGATAGAGCGAAATGTTCAGCCGAACAGCAGGCCGTTTATCCTCTTGACGAAACCAGCCGGGTCAGTCAGTTGGCCGCCATCCAGCAATACCGCCTGATCCATCAGCAGGCTGGCGAGTTCGTCGAAGCGCGCGCCTTCCTCCGCTTCCAGCCGCTTGATCAACGCATGCGAGAGGTTCACTTCCAGAATCGGCGTCGATTCCGGTACCGCCTGACCCATCGACTTCAACATGCGCGCCAGATTGCCGTTCAGATCGCCTTCGTCGGCGACCAGACAGGCCGGCGATTCGACCAGCCGGTTGCTGGCGCGGACATCCTTGGCGCGTTCGCCGAGCGCGGTCTTGATCCGTTCCAGCAGCGGAGCAGCTTCTTCCGCCTTGGGTGCATCGACGGCCTCTTCACCTTCCGGCGACTTGATCGCGGCCAGATCAACCTGTCCCTTGGCGACCGAGGCCAGCGATTTGCCGTCGAACTCGAACAGGTTGCCGACCAGCCATTCGTCGACACGATCGGCCAGCAGAATGACTTCGACGCCTTTCTTGCGCAGCGCTTCCAGGTGCGGGCTGGCCTTGGCGGCAGCCAGCGTCTCTGCGGTCAGGTAATAAATCTTGTCCTGACCTTCCTTCATGCGACCGACGTAATCGGCCAGCGTCACCGATTCTTCATCGACCGTGGTGGTGCGGAAGCGCAGCAGCTTGGCGATGCGTTCCTTGTTGCCCTGATCTTCGCCGACGCCTTCTTTCAGCACGCGGCCGAAGTGTTCCCACACCTTGGCGTAGTCTTCCTTGCGGTTCTCGGCCAGATCGTCGAGCAGATCGAGCACCTTGCGCACACAGCCGCCGCGAATCATTTCCATGTCGCGGGTTTCTTGCAGGATTTCGCGCGAGACATTGAGCGGCAGGTCGGCGGCGTCGATGACGCCACGGATGAAGCGCAAGTAAGACGGCATCAGCTTGCGCGCGTCTTCCATGATGAACACGCGCTTAACGTACAGCTTGACGCCCGCCTTGGCGTCGCGGTCCCACAGATCGAACGGCGCATGTGCCGGCACGTACAGCAGCGCCGTGTAGTCCTGGCGGCCTTCGACCTTGACGTGGGTCCAGGCCATCGGGTCTTCGTAATCGTGGCCGACGTGCTTGTAGAACGCCTTGTATTCGTCTTCGGTGATGTCGTTTTTCGAGCGCGTCCACAGCGCATTGGCGCGGTTGACGGTCTCCACCTTGTCCTTCTCATCCTCGGCTTTGTCGTTGATGAACTCGACCGGAATCGCGATGTGGTCGGAATACTCGCGAATCACCGATTTCAGCCGCCAGGCGTCGAGGAATTCGGCCTCGTCGGACTTCATGTGCAGCGTGATCTCGGTGCCACGCTCGGCCTTCTCGACCATCTCCAGCGTGTAGTCGCCGCTACCTTCCGATTCCCAGCGCACGCCATGTTCCTTGGTCAGGCCGGCGCGGCGGGTGGTCAATGTAACTCGGTCGGCGACGATGAAGCTGGAATAGAAACCGACGCCGAACTGACCGATCAGTTGCGCATCCTTCTTCTGGTCGCCGGTCAGTTTGCCGAAGAATTCACGCGTGCCGGACTTGGCGATAGTGCCGATGTGTTCAATCACTTCCTGCCGGTTCATGCCGATACCGTTGTCGCGGATGGTGATGGTTTTCGCGTCCTTGTCGACGCTGACCCTGATCTTCAATTCGGAGTCGGATTCGTACAACGCAGCGTCGGTCAACGCTTCAAAGCGGAGTTTGTCGGCGGCATCGGAAGCATTGGAAATCAACTCGCGCAAAAAGATTTCCTTGTGGCTGTACAAGGAATGAATCATCAATTGCAGGAGTTGCTTCACCTCGGCCTGAAAGCCCAGGGTTTCCTTGGCGGCAGATTGTTGGGGTTCATTCACGGTTTCGGTCATGTTCCACTTTCCCTTGTTGAAAACAGGGGATGGTTATGAGGCCGAGCGCGTAACCTTCAAGAGGGCGCCTTGAACAACGCCGGGCTGGGCCGACCAATCAAATACCCCTGGGCGTAATCGACGCCGATATCGCGCAGGATATTCAGCGTCGCCTCATCCTCGACGAACTCGGCGATGGTCTCCTTGCCGAAACCCTTCACTGCATCATTCAGCGCCTTGACGAACACGACGTCGTCCGGTCTTTGGGTCAGGCCTTTGACGAAAGAACCATCGATCTTGACGAAGTCGAACGGTAATTCCTTCAGATACTGGAACGAGCTGTAGCCGACGCCGAAATCATCCAGACCAAAGGCGCAACCAAGGCCGCGCAATTTGCCCATGATGCGGATGGCACTCGACAAATTCGCCAGCGCGGCGGTTTCAGTGATTTCCAGCAATAAACGTTCACCCGTCAGGTTGTGCCGCGCCAGCGCCGCCTGCATGGTTTCGAAGGCGACATCGTCATCGAAACTACGGCTGGAAAGATTGAGGGCAATTTTGATTTCGGGCGCTTGTCGGGCGACGAAAGCGACCACGGTTTCGATCACCCAGCGGTCGATACGGCGAATCAGGCCGGTACTTTCGGCAACGTCGATGAACATGCCGGGTGGAATCAGCTTTCCATCCAGGCCATTGAGACGGATCAAGGCTTCGTAATGGCCAATATGACCGCTGACAATGTGCTGGATCGGCTGGAAGTGCATGACGAAGGCATCCTCGTCCAGACCGCGCTCGACTTGTTCGCGCCAGTAGGCGCGACGTCCTGCGGTTTCCCGGTAGGGATCATCCAGCGTATATAAATGCCAGGAACCATGACCCTTGGCGCGCGCCTGCGTCAGTGCGATCTCGGCATTCGCCAACAAAACATCGGCACTGCCGCCATGCTCCGGAAACATCGCCAGACCGACGCTGGCCGAAATGCGCATCCTGGTTGCGGCTGCGGTCTCCAGATTGGAGGCGGGTAAACCATGGTTCAAGCCGCGCGCCATGACAATCGCTTCGGCCGGGGTAATGCCGCTCAGCACCAATGCAAAGTCATCGGCGCCCAGGCGCGCCGCGAGCACAGGCTGTGGATGCAGATTCTGGATATAACGGGCGCACTCGGCGAGGACGTAATCGCCCCCCTCATGGCCGCCACTCTCATTCACCGATTTGAATTCATCAATATCGAACACCAACAGCATGCCTTGGCTACCCGCCACCAGCAGGGCATCCAATTCACGCTTGAAAACTCGCCGGTTGAGCAGGCCAGTCACGCTGTCATGTTCGGAAAGCAGCCGCAGATTGCGCTCAACCTTGCGGTACTCGGTGACCTCAAGTCCAACCGAGAGGAAAAGCCGCTCGCCGGCGTCATCTTCAAGGCAGGAATGGAACCAGATGACATCATGAACAACGCCCCCTTCGTGCTGAAAGCTGCCTTCGCTGTGCGGCACCTCGCCCGGTTTCAGGTTGTTCAGCAGAATGGCATGTGATTCAGACTGTATGCCGTTCATGAAAATATCCATGAAAGTTCGGCCCAGCAGTTTGCCGCCGCTAAGGCCACAACTGCGAACCGCATACGCATTGGCCAGGCGTATCCGCCCATCCAGGGAATAAGTCAGGATCAAAACCGGGGCGGTATCGAGCAGGCCGGCGACGAAATCTCGCTCTTTTTCCAGTTGCGACGCTTGCGCGCTCAACGATGCCGCATGATTTCGCGACTCGGCATGCAATTGTTCCAGCGTGTTGGCCAACGCGTAAGTCAACTCTGCCAGATCATCGACTTCATCGCGGAAATGCAATGGCTGCGGCGGTAAATGAAAGGCATCGCGTGACTCGTCATATCGCCCCTCACCCAATAATGGCAAGGCCGAGACCGCCTGCCGCAAACGGTTCATCGTCGGACGCAGCATGAAGTAAAGCAGACCCAAGGCGAGAACCAGAATGATGCCGCCCAACGCAAGGCTGGAACGCACAGAATCGTTCATTTCCCGCCTCTCGGCAGTGACGTCGTTAATCGCCAGAAACCGGGTGCTGCCATCGCCCGGCGCTGGTGCAGCAAAGTTATAAAGCCGGAAATGACGGCTATCGCGCGTCAGCTCGATGGCCTGACCCTTGACCAGTTGGCCGGGTAACGCTCTTACCAGTGACTCATACACACCGCCACCACTGACTGACAATACTTTGTTGACTCTGTCGCCAGTCTCTGTTTTCGAGCCAGTTTCCGAGCCTGTTCCAGTCTTGATGATCGCCAATTCAACCCCTGATAGGCGTCGGAAATCCAGGACCATGTCCTGCAAACCGGTGGCAATCACAACAGTACCCAGGTAATGGCCCCCCTCGACCAACGGAACTGCTGTCGTGTAAAGGCACTTGACACTGCATTCGAGCCAGTATTGCGGTGCTTCCGCAACGCCCGCTTCAGCCGCCAGTTTCTTCGCCCGCGCACCGACATCGGCCATGCCCCACTCGGCAAGCTCAATATTGTCCGGGCCGAAGAAGGCCACCCGGTCAAGACCATGCGTCAGATTCAGATCGGACCAGAA
>JFJP01029739.1_pt1 | contig 17109 bp, 15 predicted proteins | sample 431651 | NCBI WGS metagenome assembly JFJP01 (sample SAMN02602958, study PRJNA72255) | Microbial mat metagenome, whole genome shotgun sequencing project. | biome: fresh water; feature: sink hole; material: water; isolation source: purple microbial (photo- and chemosynthetic) mats found in... | reverse complement strand
TTCAGGCAGGCTGCTCAACTCGGCCCGATGTACCCGTCCAACTGAAACATCGTTGTGAATTGACTACCCCGCTGAATGGGCGTGGGTCATCCGCGGAAGGAGAATATTTGACATGAAGGGAAAATGGCAAGGAAGAAAAATCGCGCTGCTTTTGACTTTTACTTTGCTGGCCGGCGTCACCACGGCATTTGCGGCGGAAGAAGCCATACAGATTGCGCTTTCCGGTTTATATGAGCAGATGATGGCGAACAAGACTACCGCTGCACTGGACAAGCTCGAGCTGCAGGTCAGGGAAAGCAACAAGGCGAATTCCTTGAAAGAGGCTGCCAAAATATTCAACACTGGGGTTTATGAGCAGGGGTTTGACAACACGTTGACGCGCAATGTGGTTCCCCTGCAGGATGAATCAAGCATCGCATCCGAAAAAATCAGCCAGGCAAAAGCGCCGATAGACCGTGAAGCCGGACTTTACAAGGCAATCCAGTCTTTGGTTCAGCTGCGGGAACAGAGAAAAATGGATGAGAAACTTCTGGCGCTGACCCGTGAGGAAGCCACTGCAGCCAGGACGAGATATGAGGCCGGTATCCTTTCCGCCACCGAATGGGATGATGCGGAAGATGCCGTAACCAATGCGCTGCTGGATCTGGAAAAGCGAGATTTGACCATTGCCAGTGCTTCGTTGGAAGTGAAGAGACTGGCCGGAACGGATTTTGATACCGAGCTTCTCGTATCTGAAACCGATGCGATTGCGCAGTTGGATACACTTTTTGCAGATTCGGCAAAGCTTCCGGAGTGGATAACCTCCGCCCGCAAAGTGGACGCGGCCTATTTCGACAAGACGGAAACACTCCGGTTTCTGGATATGAAACTGGAAATTGCCAAGGGGTTCATCCCTGAAACACACAGCCGCGTCATCGAGATGCGTCGTGATCGTGAATATGCCAGACTTGCCCTGGTGGACGCGCAGGACGGGATAGAGGTTGCTGTCAGGAATCTTCTCAATGACCGCCTGACAGCGACAGAACAGGTGACATTGGCCAAAAAGGAATTGGAGATGGCAAAACGTCGCCTGTCCCAGGCTAATCTGAAAAAGGATGCCGGTGTGTTCGGCCGTTCCGATGTCATACCGAATGAACGAGCCGTCCTGCGTGCTGAATTTGGTGTTGTGTCCGCCGTAGCCGCGCTGAATGCCAAGGAGGCGGACCTGCGTGCGTTGATCGGGGAAGGTGTGCTGCCCTGAAGCCGAACAAAAATTCATATTCGTTTTTTCTGAGACAGGGACGAGGGCGGAAAGATTGCCGCGATCTTTTCTATGCGCTCTGTTTGACGGCTGCCGCCAGATGAGCCGTCAACTCAAAGATTCCTTCCTCATTTCTGCTGTTTCCCACGTGATGCCTGTGGTAACAATTGAATACAAGATTCTTTTGTAAAAGCCGTTCCGGCGATTTCAGAGAATCGTGCACCCGCAGGAGCAAAGGGTGAAAGGGGTTGGTTTGATGAAATTTGTCATGAATGGAAAAAACACCAGTGTTTCGACAGCCATGATGGAAAAGGCGCAGAAAAAGGTCGGAAAATTCGAAAAGTTCTTCCGGCCGGAGACGGAGGCTCACCTCACCTTTGAAGTGGAAAAAGACCGCAATATTTTTGAAGTGACCATTCATTCCAAGGGGTTGTTCATCAGGGCCGAGGAAACCACGGCCGACATGTACGCCTCCATCGATCTGGTCATCGAAAAGCTGGAACGTCAAATTCGCAAATACAAGACCAGATTGGGCAAGCGTATCCATCAGGAAGCCATGGTGATGGAAAACTTCGATTTGCCTGAATCCATCGAGGAGGATGAAGAGCTTCGAATTGTCAGAAGCAAGAAGTTCGCCTTGAAACCGATGGATGTGGAAGAAGCCATTATGCAGATGAACCTGCTTGGACATAATTTCTTCGTTTTTTCGAACGCGGAGGATGAGACGGTCAACGTGGTTTACCGTAGGAAGGATGGACAATACGGATTGATTGAGCCGGAGTCATAAGTTCACGACTGAAATTCCGTGATATAAAACCTGAATTCCATGGTTTTCAACCAGAATTCCATGGTTTTCAACGGGAATTCCATGGTTTTCAACCGGAATTCCATGAATTTCGACCGGCAATCAAATCGAATGAAGACATATCATCCGCCCGGCAAGCAGTACTGCGAACCGGGCGGATTTTTTCCTTCAGACTGAAATTCCTGGATAGACCACACATGCTTCGCGGCGAATCACCAGCAAATTCCTTCATACCGATTGTGTTTGCAGGACGAAAAAGTGGTATAAAGGAAGTAGTTCTGGAAAACAAGGCAAGGTGTAGGTAAATGCCAAGGTGCAGGTGCGTACAATCGTACAGCAGAATCGTCCTTTACGTGGGTCAAGCCTGAGCCATCATTCAGGCGATCAGAGTATTAATCGCTGGCCTTGTCGAAAGGGAGTGCTGACATGGTGTTGAAAATGACTTCTCTACTGAAAAATGATCGCAATATCATCAAAACATATGCGGAACAGCGGTTGGCGGAGCAGAATCAGGCCGTCTTGCAGCAGCAGTTCGGCACGATGCGTCAGCCCAATGGAGCCCCCGCTTTTGGAAGCGCGACCGGGTTGCGCAATCTGAATAAAAAGACCGGTTTATGACTCCGCCATGTTTCGGATTACCAGCCCCGGGTAAATGAAAGTTGTGGAGTGGCTTTTTCATTTTGTTCCTCCTTTCATATAGTGTTTGAGTTCATTTGATTTGGCGAGAGCTGGGGCACAAGTCGGGAATCATGATTATCATTGATAGACGGTGCCTTTTTTTTGTCCATTATTCAGGTGAAGGGAAAGGGGATTCGCGATATGCAACTGCGAGACTGTGCCGGTGGTGTGGTCTTCTGCGGCGAAAAGGTATTTTTGCTGAAGAATGAAAAAGGAGAATGGGTTCTGCCGAAAGGCATCATCCGGGATCGGTTGACGGCCGAGGAGACAGCCATGCACAGCGTTCGGAATGAGGGGGGCATTGTGGCATCCATTCTGGACAGCGCGGGCAGAACCTATTATGAGTTTTATTCCATTACCAGACAAAAACCCGTATGCAACCGGGTCGCATGGTTTGTCATGCATGCGGAAACGGAGGCCTGCAGCATCGGTGAACCGGAGAAAATGCTTGAAGTCGGGTATTTTCTCGTTTCGGAGGCGGTTGGTATGATCACATACAGCCAGGACCGTTCGCTGATGACACAATCCTACCGGAAATACTGCGAGAAGACCGGTCGTTCCGGTTGAAACGGATTTATTTGTCATCCTTCGGATGAAGGTTGAACAGCCGGTTCACAATCTGTTACAATTGTGGGGATGTTTCATGGGCCATGCACATGAAGCATCCCCATTGTGATCTCCGGCATTGCCCGCAGCATAGCAAGTCACAGGAAGCTTATCCGAAAATGGCACGAGCATCGGGGATCGGAGTTCGGTGAATGGAATTCTACAAGACGCTGCTCAAGGCCGGAACGGGATGTCACGAAGAGAAGAGGTCCCGTTTCGTCTCCACGGCTTCCCCCATATCAACGGAAGAGCAAGCGCTGGCCATCCTTCGGGAAATCCGAACCAACGGATGGGATGCCCGACATCATGCCTATGCCTATGCCCTGGATGACGGAACTTCCATCCGACGGTTCAGCGATGACGGAGAGCCTTCGGGAACCGCGGGTGTACCGATTCTGGAAGTTTTGAACAAGCAGGGGATCACCAATGCCATTCTCGTGGTAAGCCGATGGTTCGGCGGGGTATTGCTCGGCGCTTCGGGACTGCTGCGGGCCTACGGGCATGCGGCAAGCCTGGGGGTGGAGGATGCCGGCATCATGGTCGTGCGGTCCTGTCTGGAAACAGTTTTAAGCATGGAGTATACGCTTTCCGGCAAGGTGGCGCATCATCTTTCAGCCGGCGGATATCTGACAGCCGGCACCGACTATGCAGCCGACGTGCGTATCCGTCTTTATCTGGAACCGGAACGCCGCGACCGGTTTGAACACGAAATCGCGGACCTCACGGCCGCGAGGGTTGAGATTCAATATGCGGATCTGAAGTCTGTCGCGTTTTCGGAATCGGGTACTTTCCTGCGCGTCATGACCTAGCAGCATCGCACAAAAAAGAGGGAGAGAATCACATGTCAGGTCACTCAAGATGGGCGAACATCAAACACCGCAAGGGAAAGGCCGACGCGCAGCGCGGCAACACCTTCACCAAACTCGGCCGGGAACTGGCCATCGCCGTCAAGTCGGGCGGAGCGGACCCGCTTTCCAATTCGCGCCTGAGGGACGTCATTGCGAAGGCGAAGGCGAACAACATGCCGAACGACAACATTTCCCGCAGCATCAAAAAGGCGATGGGCGACGGAGATGGTACGAACTACGAGGAAATCCTGTATGAGGGATACGGACCGGGTGGTGTGGCTGTCATCGTGGAAGCCCTGACAGACAATCGAAACCGTGCGGCCGGCGACATCCGGCACTTCTTCGACAAATTCGGCGGCAATATGGGGACATCGGGATGTGTCTCCTTTCTGTTCGACCAGAAGGGTCAGATCATCATTGAGAAAGACGACAGAATCGATGAGGACACCCTCATGATGGAAGCACTGGAAGCTGGTGCGGAGGACATAACGGCCGAGGAGGAGTACTTTGAGATCATCACGGCGCAGGAAGATTTCTCCCGTGTTAGGGAAGCACTGGAGGCAAAGGGGCTGCAGTTTGCCACCGCGGAAGTCACCATGATTCCCAGAACCACCACCACTTTGACAGACCAGGAAGCGGCCGAAAACATGGAAAAGCTGATAGAACGGCTGGAAGAACATGACGATGTCCGGAATGTCTATCACAACTGGGATCCCGAAGCATGACGACATCTGGACCGACAGCAGGCACGCCCGTTCCGATCGATCGGCAGCGAGGCGGCATTGGAGGCTGCATGACAACAAGACGCAAGGACTGGCTTGATGCATTGGATCTGCAACAGATACTTCCCCACCGGTACCCTTTCCTGATGGTGGACAGGCTGACGAAACTCCCAAACGAGGAAGCCGTTCAGATTGTGCCTGGTATGAAAGTGGCCGGCATCAAGAATGTCACATTCAATGAGCCCTACTTTCAGGGGCATTTCCCTGGGAACCCCATCATGCCCGGGGTAATGATCACGGAATGCATGGCGCAGGTGGCATGCGCCGCAGGACTTCTGCTTCGGGACAACCAGGGCAAGCTTGGCCTGTTCACAGGCATCGAGGGAATGAAATTCAGACGCCAGGTCGTACCAGGTGATACCCTGCTGGTGGAGGCGGAATTTCTTGCCTTCCGGCGCGGTATGGGCAAGGTGCATGCAACGGCAACGGTTGACGGTGAAATGGCCGCAGAAGGAATTCTTCGGTTTGCTTTGGTTGATCCGCCCAAATCCTCATTGTCCGCGCCGACTGAATGACCGCCCCGAGGCAAGAGGACGGGAGGTTTCATGGCAATCTACGCGATATCCGATCTGCACCTGGCACTCGGAGTCGACAAGCCGATGGATGTGTTCGGTCCGGAGTGGGCCGACCATGTGTCCCGGCTGCAGGACAACTGGGTGCATACGGTCGGTCCGGATGACACCGTGCTGATGCCGGGTGATTTCTCCTGGGCCACTTATCTGCCGGAAGCCATTCCGGATTTTGCCTGGCTGCATGCGTTGCCCGGGAAAAAAATCATGACAAAGGGAAATCACGACTACTGGTGGACCACACGGGCCAAGCTGGATGCTTTCCTTTCCGGGAATGGGTTTCACAGCATCAGAATTCTTCACAACGATGCGGTTCGTGTCGGGCGCTTCGCCATTTGCGGTGCGCGTGGCTGGAAATCCCCCGGAGACGAGGACTTCAGTGCGGAAGATCGGAAGATTTTCCTGCGTGAACAGGAGCGTCTCAAACTTTCCCTGCAGGCAGGCGCCATGCTGAAGGCCGAGGAGACGATTGCCCTGCTGCACTACCCGCCTTTCAACGCACAGCGGGAAGCAGGCGCTTTTGCCGATATCCTGCAGGCAAATGGCGTGGGCAGGTGCCTGTATGGACATCTCCATGGCCGGGGGCGTTATGCCGCCATTCAGGGGGAACGCGACGGGGTTGATTACCGGCTTGTGGCAGCCGACAACCTGCAGTTCAGACCGACACGGATCGCCGACGAGGCCTGATTCCGATCCGAGTATGGTGCGCGCACGGTCCACACGCGGTCCACACACGACCGTGCGCGGTTTTCGTGAGAAGCTTGTACGGCAACGCATGTTGTGGTATAATAAATCGCTTTTGCACATCCTGCTTTTTGACGGATCCAGGCTCACTGGTCGGAAAGGGATGGAAGAAACGGCTGAACCTGCACACATGTGCCAAGCTCACCGGCAGAAGCATCATCATCCAGGTCCGCATCCGGATTCCGGAAGCGGCAAGGGGCTTCGCCCCGTAAATATTCAATCAGGAGGCGCGACTACATGGGCGCAAAGCTGGAACAGGTAGAAAAAAACGTCGTGAAACTCACCATCGAAGTGGATGCGGCGGCGTTCGAAGCAGCAATGTCGAAATCCTATGCGAAGAACAAAGGTCGATTCGCCCTGCAGGGATTCCGCAAGGGCAAGGCACCACGCGGCATGATCGAGCGCGCCTATGGGGAAAGCGTCTTTTATGAGGACGCCATCAATTTTGCCTGCCCCGATGCCTATGAAAAGGCAGTTGAAGAACTGGGGCTCGAGCCGGTCGGCCGCCCTGAAATCGATGTGGAAGACATCGGTTCGGGCAAGGCCATGGTTTTTACCGCCACAGTCAGTGTGAAACCGGAAGTGATTCTCGGCGAATACCTTGGCCTGTCCGTGGAGCGGGACCCCGTCCTCATCACCGATGAGGATGTGGAGAAGGAAATCGGCCGCGTCCGTGAGCGCAACTCCCGGCTCATTACCGTGGAAGACCGTGCCGTGCAGGACGGAGATACCCTCATCATCGACTTTGAAGGCTTCACCGGCGGCGTTGCCTTTGCCGGCGGTACCGGAAAGGACTACACCCTTGTCATCGGGTCCGGCACCTTTATCCCCGGGTTCGAAGAGCAGCTCATCGGCGTGTCCCTGAAGACGGAAACCGAAGTCAATGTCTTCTTCCCGGAAGAATACCACAGTGCCGAACTGGCCGGCCAGGCCGCCATGTTCAAGGTGACCGTGAAGGAAATCAAGTACCGTGAAATGCCCGAACTGGATGATGAATTTGCCAAGGATGTCAGCGAATTCGATACGCTCGAAGAATACAAGGCGGATGTTCGCAGGACACTCACCGCAAGTGCCATGGAACAGGCGGAAGGCAAGTTCGAGGACGCTGTCCTGAAGGCGGCCGCCGCCAACCTGACCGTTGAGATTCCCGAACCCATGGTGGAGACCCAGCTCAACGGCATGCTGCGCCAATTCGACATGAACCTCCGCTATCAGGGCATGGACCTCAAGCGCTACATGGAAATGATGGGCATGAAGGAAGAACAGCTTCGTGCCGATTTCCGCGACAATGCGCGGGACAATGTGCGTTCGTCCCTGCTGCTAGAGGCAGTTGTGAAGGCGGAAGGCATCGAAGCCGACGAAGAAATGGTCGAGGCCGAACTTGCCGATATGGCGAAACAGTACGGGCAGACCGTGGAGGAAATCCGGAAGCAGCTGCACGACCATGACATGGAGCATGTCAGGGAAAGTGCCTGCAACAAGAAGGCCATCAAGCTTATGGTGGCAAGTGCCGTGGCTGGCTGATGTGAATCGGGAGAATGGCAGGAAGCCGCAGGCTGCCTGCCGGAAAGGTGGGGGTGTCCCGGAATGGGACGCCCCTTGCCTGCAATAGCGGCATCTTTTGTTTGCAAAGTCGGGGAGCCGGGAATATAATATCAGAGTAGGTCAAACTTTCATGGCGACGCGCAAACCATTCTGATAATCGCACGTAACATGGATGACCTTATCTTCCAACCGATACAGGCTCAAAGCCGAAAGGAGGCCCCCATGTCCCTCGTACCTATCGTCGTAGAACAAAGCAGCCGCGGAGAGCGGTCGTTTGACATCTTTTCCAGACTCCTGAAGGATCGCATCATCATGCTCAGCGATGAGGTGAATGACGTCACGGCATCCCTCGTGGTCGCCCAGATGCTCTTCCTTGAAGCGGATGATCCGGACAAGGACATCCAGCTCTACATCAACAGCCCCGGTGGCTCCATTACTTCCGGCATGGCGATTTACGATACCATGCAGCATGTAAAGCCCGATGTGTCCACCATCTGCGTGGGCATGGCCGCTTCCATGGGTGCTTTTCTCCTCGCTTCCGGCGCAAAGGGCAAACGATTCGCGCTGCCCAACAGCACCGTCATGATTCACCAGCCTTCGGGCGGAGCACGCGGACAGGCTACGGACATCCGTATCCACGCGGAATGGATTCTGAAGACCAAGGACAAGCTCAACAAAATGCTGGCTGAAAAAACGGGCCAGCCACTGGAAAAAATCCAGCTGGATGTGGAGCGCGATTACTTCATGGACGCGGACGAAGCCAAGGCATATGGCCTGGTGGATCAAATCATGGAAAAAAGAATTCCGGGGTGACGAATGGCGAAAATGGATGACAAAAAACAGTTGAAATGCTCATTCTGCGGCAAAACGCAGGATCAGGTCCGCCGCCTTGTGGCCGGTCCGGGCGTGAATATCTGCGACGAATGCGTCGAACTCTGTTCCGACATCATCGATGATGATTTCGAGGAGTTCAGCAGTCCGGTGTCGCAGGATTCGCTGCTCAAACCCGCGGAAATCAAGGGCATACTGGATCAGTACGTCGTGGGCCAGGAACGGCCGAAGCGTGCGTTGGCGGTTTCGGTCTACAACCACTACAAACGCATTCAGGCGGAAAAGACAAAGGACGATGTCGAACTCCAGAAGAGCAACATTCTTCTGATTGGGCCCACCGGCTGCGGCAAGACCTATCTTGCGCAGTCTCTGGCAAAAATCCTGAATGTTCCGTTTGCCATTGCAGATGCAACTTCCCTCACGGAAGCCGGCTACGTGGGCGAAGATGTCGAGAATATCCTCCTGAAGCTCATTCAGGCGGCGGATTTCGACATCCCCCGGGCGCAGAATGGCATCATCTACATCGATGAGATCGACAAAATAGCCCGCAAGTCGGAGAACGTCTCCATCACCCGGGATGTCAGCGGGGAAGGCGTACAGCAGGCCCTTCTGAAAATCCTCGAAGGAACCGTCGCATCCGTACCACCGCAAGGCGGCCGCAAGCATCCGCATCAGGAATTTCTGCAGATTGACACGACAAACATCCTGTTCATCTGCGGCGGTGCTTTTGATGGTCTGGACAAAATCATCCAGAACCGCATCGGCAAGAAAACGATGGGTTTCGGTGCCGTCATCGAGAGCAAGAAGGAAATGGACATCAGCGAGGTATACCAGAGCGTCAATCCGTCCGATCTCGTGAAGTTCGGCCTGATCCCGGAATTCGTCGGACGTTTGCCCATCGTGGTGCCGCTGCATGCGCTGGATCGCTCCGCGCTCATCGACATCCTGACGAAACCGAAGAATGCCCTCATCAAGCAGTACGAGCGTCTGTTCGAATTGGATGGCGTGAAACTCGAAGTGCAGGACGAAGCGCTGGAAGCCATCGCGGACCGGGCATTGGAACGCAAGACCGGTGCGCGCGGACTTCGTGCCATCATGGAAGAAATCATGCTGGATGTGATGTACGACATACCCACCACGGAAACCGTGGAAAAGTGTGTGCTCGATCGGGATGCCATCGCGGGTCACGGCAATCCGAAACTCATTCATGGCGAAGCCCGTCGCCTGATCGCTCCACCCAAGAAAAAGAAACGCAGCGAGGTCGATTCAGCTTCCTGACCGGACAAGACGTTTTCCTTATGAATTCGTTTTCCTTATGAATTCGTTTTCCTTGTGAATTCCCAGGCCGGATCGGGGAACAGAACTGCCGACAATCCAGGCCGCATGCATCAGGAGCCTTACGCTTCCGGCATGCGGCCTTTTTACGGAATGAATGACCGGATGCAAACGCGTCGTGCAGCAACCCCGTAGATTCCATTACTTATGCCGATGCGTGGCGCGGAAAACCCGTGAATCCATGCCATGCAGCCGATGTGTGGCGTTTTTTCAAGATGGTCCAGTAAAAAATGACAAGTGATGGAGCGGAGGAACCAATGGATTCCGAAACACTTTCCTGGAGCCTGTTCGCGAGATATGTGCCTGCATATGGCAAGCCGATCGAGGGCATGGATATTGCGCTTTTTCGTGCATTGCCGGAAACCATTTGGTTTTTCTTTCAGGAGGACCGCCTGCTGACTGCTTCGGGCACGAATGTCGTGGGCATTGGCTATGACGCCCATGCTGTTGGTAACCACTCCCTGCCACTGGGCGGAAACGTGCTGGATTGGGTGGAATCGGTCACCGCTGTTCATCCGCTTGGCACTTTCGACGGACATCCCTGCTGTGCGGTTCAGGCGGCAGCGGACAGCGACCGGCGGGAACCGGGCAGTGACGGTTTCTGGACCGGCGTGCCGGATGGGTTCCATTGGCAACCGCTTCGCGAAGTGATTCCCACCCTGGATGGAGACGCCGGATTTCTGGCGGGACGTGCGCTGCAAATCCTCAACTGGCGCAGGAACAACCAATTCTGCGGTCGATGCGGTACCGAGATGGAACCCCGTGCGGACGAACGGGCCATGGCCTGCCCGAAATGCGGGTTTCTGCAATATCCGCGGCTATCCCCGGCGATCATTGTGGCGGTGACCCGGGGGGACGCGCTTCTGCTTGCGCACGGCAATCATTTTCCAGCTGGTATGTACAGCATTGTGGCAGGCTTCGTGGAGCCGGGCGAAACCTTTGAAGACTGCATTTCCCGTGAAGTTCAGGAAGAAATTGGAATTCGGGTAAAGGACATCCGGTATCTTTCCAGCCAACCCTGGCCTTTTCCGGATTCATTGATGGTCGGATTTACGGCCGAGTGGGCTTCCGGCGGGATTCAGGTTGATGGTGTGGAAATCGGAGATGCAAAATGGTACACACGGGAAGCAATGCCGAGTATCCCGGGTCCTCATTCCATTGCCGGCCGCATCATCCGGAAGTGGCTCAATGGCCCGTTGTGAAGCGGGCCGGATTTGCCCGAAGGATTCCGTTGTGAAGCAGGCCGGATTTGCCCGAAGGATTCCGTTGTGACAGCGGGCTGGAAATGGTACAATGTTTCAAGAACACATGTTTGACACTGCGGATGTTTCAGTCGGCGGATTGTCTGGAGAAATACGGCGGAAAAAGGCAAAGGACCTGCATGGCACAAGGGTTTTTACCACCTGCGCACAGGTACGGAGGATGAACATGTCGGTCAATCCGAAGCAGGAATATGGAAATGAGAGCATCACGTCCCTCAAGGGGGCGGACCGTGTCCGGCTGCGCCCCGGCGTCATTTTTGGATCAGATGGTCTCGAGGGCTGCGCCCACTCGTTTTTCGAGATACTGGCCAACGCCATTGACGAAGCCCGCGAAGGATATGGAAAGGTCATCCATGTCATCCGTCATCGCGATGCGAGCATCACGGTGGAGGATGAAGGCCGCGGTCTCCCGGTCGACTGGAACCCGAAAGAAGAGCGGTTCAACTGGGATCTGGTCTTCTGCGAACTGTATGCCGGCGGCAAGTACCAGAACAATGCGGCGGAAGGCAACTACGAGTTCGCCCTCGGCCTGAACGGCCTCGGTGCCTGTGCCACGCAGTACAGTTCGGAGTGGATGGATGTGGTGGTGAATCGCGATGGTTTCCGTCACAACCTTCATTTTGAAAAAGGTGTAAACATCGGTGGTTTGAAAAAAACCAAGACCGCCTATCCCCATACGGGCAGTGTGATTACCTGGAAGCCGGATCGGGATGTGTTCACCGAAATTCTCATCCCCATGGCGCATTATCGGGAGGTCCTCAAGCGCCAGGCGGTCGCCAATGCCGGACTTCTGTTCGAACTGAAGGATGAGGAATCGGGAACGACCGAGTCGTTCTGTTATGAAAACGGCATTGTCGATTACGTGAATGAGTTGGGCGGGGACAAGAATATCACCACCGTGCGGTATTTCGAAGGAAGTGCAAAAGGCCGGGACCGTGAAGACAAGCCGGAATATCGGGTGCGCATGCAGTTTTCCTTCGTCTTCAACAACGAAGTGGAATACCTGGAGTATTACCATAACTCCAGCTGGCTGGAATACGGGGGTGCGCCGGACAAAGCCGTCAAGAACGCCTTTGTCTTCGAAATCGACAAGTACCTGAAGAACGCAGGGAAGTATAACAAGAATGAGAGCAAAATCACGTTCGGCGATATTGAGGACAGCCTGATCCTGATCGCCAATTCACACTCCACCCTCACCAGTTATGAAAACCAGACCAAGAAGGCCATCAACAACCGGTTCATCCAGGAATGCATGACTGAGTTTCTCAAGCAGCAGCTGGAGATCTATCTCATCGAGAACCGGGATGAAGCGGAACGCATCGCCGGCCAGGTTCTGGTGAACAAGCGCAGCCGCGAATCTGCGGAGCGCGCCCGCATCGATGTGAAGAAAAAACTCGGCGGCGGCATGGATTTGGCCACCCGGGTCAAGAAATTCGTCGATTGCCGCACGAAGGACATCAAGAAGCGCGAACTGTACATCGTGGAGGGCGACTCGGCGCTCGGTTCCTGCAAGATGGGCCGCGACAGCGAATTCCAGGCCATCATGCCCGTACGCGGAAAAATCCTCAACTGCCTGAAGGCGGAATACGACCAGATTTTCAAGAACGACATCATCGTGGACCTGCTGAAGGTCCTCGGCTGCGGTGTCGAAATCCGAACCCGCCACAACAAGGATCTCAGCGCGTTCGAGCTGAACAACCTGCGATGGGACAAGGTCATCATCTGTACGGATGCAGACGTGGACGGATTCCAGATCCGCACCCTCATCCTCGCCATGCTGTACCGGCTGGTGCCAACCCTCATCGAGGTGGGAAAAGTTTACATCGCCGAGTCACCGCTGTTTGAAATCACCAGCGGCAAGGATGTCAAGTTTGCATACACCGAAAAAGAGAAGACGGAAATTCTGGCGGAATTCGCAGGCAAAAAGGTGACGCTCCAGCGCTCCAAGGGGCTGGGAGAGAATGAACCGGAGATGATGTGGACGACGACGATGTGTCCGACTTCCCGCCGCCTCATCCGGGTCATGCCGGACGACGCGGAGCAGACGCAGGAGTTCTTCGATCTGCTTCTGGGCGACAATCTGCAGGGCCGCAAGGATTTTATCGCGGATCACGGACACGAATACATGGATATGCTGGATGTGAGCTGACGGAACCAATGAAGAGCGAAAAGGCGGCTGAAACCGATGAAGGAAGAAAAGGGCGGCAAACGCGCCCATGACAAGGCATCTGCACCGGAAGTCCCGGCTGGTCCGCTCCATACGGACCAGGCCATTGTCGAGACACTCAAGATCAATTACATGCCCTATGCGATGAGCGTCATCGTATCTCGTGCCATTCCCGAAATTGACGGGTTGAAGCCGTCGCACAGAAAACTGCTGTACACCATGTACAAGATGGGGCTTCAGAAAGGCACGAAGACGAAGTCCTCGAATGTTGTCGGTCAGACGATGCGGCTGAATCCGCACGGAGACCAGACCATCTATGAAACGATGGTGCGGCTGACCACAGGCAACCAGTCGCTGCTGCATCCGTTGGTGGAATCAAAGGGAAATTTCGGCCGGGTCTATTCGCGGGACATGAAATATGCCGCTGCCCGCTACACGGAAGTGAAGCTCGCGGGCATGTGCGAGGCCCTGTTCCGGGATATCGACAAGGATGCCGTGGATTTCACCGACAACTTCGACAGCACCACGAAAGAGCCTACCCTGCTGCCTTCCGCGTTCCCGAACATCCTGGTCAATCCGAACCAGGGCATAGCGGTCGGCATGGCGTCCTCCATCTGCTCCTTCAACCTGAAGGAGGTGTGCGAGGCCATCATCTCCTACATCCGGGAAGACGCGGTGGACTGGACCCAGCTCCTGCCGGCACCGGATTTTTCCACCGGGGGCCAGATCATTGTCAGTGATTCCGACCTGCGACGCATCTACGCCACCGGCCGCGGGTCCTTCAAGGTGCGGTCGAAATACCGCATAGACAAGAAGAACAATGTGATCGAGGTTTTCGAAATCCCCTACACCACCACCACCGAAGCCATCATTGACGAAATCACGAAACTGGTGAAGGACGGCAAGATCCGGGATGTCAACGATGTGCGGGATGAGACCGATCTGGAAGGACTGACCCTCACCATCGACTACAAGCGCACGGCCGATCCGGAAGCCCTCATGCAGAAGCTGTTCCGCATGACCACCCTGCAGGACAGCTTCGCCTGCAACTTCAACCTGCTCATTGACGGCCGACCCATGGTGCTGGGCATCGGCGGCATTGTGGACAACTGGCTGAAGTTCCGCATGAACTGCATTCATCGGCAGTGTGCGTACGATATCGAACGCAAAGGCGAACGGCTTCATCTTTTGTCCGGTCTGGCAAAAATCCTGCTGGACATTGACAAGGCCATCCGCATCATCCGGGAAACCAAGACGGAAGCCGAGGTGCTGCCGAACCTCATGAAGGCTTTCGCCATCGACAAGCTTCAGGCGGAGTTCGTGGCGGACATCAGACTCCGCAACCTGAATCGCGAGTACATCCTGCGCCAGACGGCCGACATCGCCGCACTGGAGCGTGAAATTGCCGACCTGAAGGATATTTTGGCCCATGAATCCCGGGTTCTTGCCCTTATCTCCGATCAATTGGCGGAGCTTGGGAAAACCTATGGACAACCGCGCAGAACGGAAATTCTGCATGAGGCCCATGTGGAGGAAATCACAGACGACAGTCTGATTGAGGATTTCAACCTGAAACTGTTCCTGACGGCACACGGGTATCTGAAGAAGGTGGCGCTTGTCAGTCTGAGATCGGCCAATGATCACAAGCTGAAGGAAGAGGATGCCATCATCCAGGAGATTGAAACGCACAACAAGGCGGATCTCCTGGTCTTTTCAGACCACCAGGTCGTCTACAAGCTCCGCATTCATGAGATCAACGATGCGAAAGCCAGCAATCTGGGTGAATACCTCGTCAATCTGTGCCAGATGGATCCGGATGAAAAGGCTGTCTATATGGTGGCCACAGACAATTACGAAGGCAGCATGCTTTTTGCCTATGAAAACGGAAAAATGGCACGGGTCGCCCTCAATGCCTACGCAACGAAAACCAACCGCAAAAAACTCGCGAACGCCTACAACGGCGAGTCTCCACTGATCCGCATGCTATATCTGACTGCGGAACAGGATTTGGCGGCATTGAGCAATATCGACAAGCTGCTGGTGTTCAATACGGCGGAACTGAATGTGAAGAGCACCAGGGACGCCCAGGGGGTTCAGGTGCTGAAATCGAAAAAGGGGAGCATCATGGTCTCGCTTCGGACGCTGGGAGAGGCTGCGCTTTCCTCTGTGGATTATTACCGGGCATCGGTCCCGGCCATTGGCTGCTATCTGAAGGAGGAGGACAAGGAAGACCGCCAGGTTGTTCTTTTCTGAATGACAGGCTGTTTTCCAGCCTTTTCATGAAGGAGGTTGTCGGATGTCGAAATCATGGACGGTATTTGTCATTGTGTCCATCCACATGGTCTCCATTTGCCTCTCCCTTGTCATCAATCGTCACATCTGGCTCAAGACGCGCAAGACGCCGCAATTGAAGCAATACATGCTTCTTCAGGCCATTTTCCTGATCTGGATGGTGGCGAAGGTGATGAAAACCCTCTCGCCGACCGTGGAACTTCGCTGGGCATTTGTCGTTCTCCAGTATGTGGGTTCCTCCTTTCCCGGCGTCATGCTGTTTCACTTCTCATGGACTTTTTTTTACAGCAGGGCCATGCCGGTGTGGCTTGCTTTCCTGACCTGGACGCCATTTGTCGCATATTTTGTGCTGGTCGTGACCAACCCGTTCCATCATTTGGTCTATACAACTTTTTTATTGGAATACAGCCTTCGCGGTCCTGCTTCCCAATTGCATTCCTACGCGACCTGGCTGTTGATGGGGGTTGGGCTTCTGCTTTGCCTGATCGCCTGGTTCCGGGACACCAGGCTCAGAAGCCGAAGCGCCGTATTGCTCCTGTCCGGAGCCATCACCATCCCCATGGTTTTCAATGCCCTGTACATCACCAACCTGTACCCCCTCGTGTTCGGGTCCAAGGCGATTTTTGACTACACGCCCATCTGCGCGATGGTTTCGCTGCTTCTTTTTGCCATTGCCATTTTTCAAGGAACCATGTTTGAATACGGCATATTCCCCGTGGACAGGGTGTATGCCAGCATGCCCCCATGCATCCTGATCGTGGGCGGGGACGGAGAAATACGGGATATGAACCGGGATCTTTTCACCGGAGAAGGACTCAAGTGGGAAGAGCAGCCGGACCGGGAAGCCCTGAAGCGATTCATTCCCACGCTGACCCCATTGCTGAAGCGAATCGGTGTTTTCCTGGCGGAATCGGATGGGACGAAAGTGCAGGAATCATTCCTGCTCGGGGATAAGGAATATCGGCTGACCCTGCTGCGGCCGGATGGGAAGAAGGGTTCCTCAGAACTCTGCCTGGCTATCCTATCCGACAATCAGCACGGACTGAATCTGCTGCGCAGCGTTTCAGCCGCACGCCGAGAACTGGCAGTCCTCGAATTCAGGCTGCAGCAGGTGCGGAAGGTTCATGCGGAAAGCAAAGGACTGACGAAGGCAAATGAAGTGGCGTGTGAAAGGCTGGAACGATTCGAACAGGATCTGTCGGCGCTTGCGGATTGGTTCGGTCGGGAAGTCGCCGCGGTTCGGGATGCCGGACATTCCACGCATAACCGGATGAAGGAAGGCAAGGCACTCCTTCGGAATGCAGCAGTGAAAGCCGGTCTTCACGAAGACGCATGAAAGCAGGTCTTCACGAACTTCACGAAGACGCATGAAAGCAGGTCTTCACGAAGACGGATGAAAGCAGGT
>JFJP01038569.1_pt1 | contig 17110 bp, 16 predicted proteins | sample 431651 | NCBI WGS metagenome assembly JFJP01 (sample SAMN02602958, study PRJNA72255) | Microbial mat metagenome, whole genome shotgun sequencing project. | biome: fresh water; feature: sink hole; material: water; isolation source: purple microbial (photo- and chemosynthetic) mats found in... | reverse complement strand
CACAGGAGTGGTATTCCAGGAGTATGTGTAAAGTGCTGTCCCTCCTGATGCAACCACTGTTGCAGTGCCGGTGTTACCACCTTTACAATTTACATTTACCTGGCTGGTGGTTGCTGAAAGAGCTGCTGCCGGTTCGGTAATCGTTACTGATTTTGTGATATTACAAAGGTTGGCATCGGTTATAGTTACACTATAGATACCAGCTATCAGACCGGTTGCTGTTGCCGTATTCTGAACAGGAGTAGTATTCCAGGAGTAAGCGTAAAGTGCTGTTCCACCTGATACAACGACTGTAGCTGCTGCCGGTTCGGTGATCGTTACTGATTTAGTGATCGGGCAAAGGTTGGCATCGGTTATTATTACACTGTATGTACCGGCTGTCAGACCTGTTGCTGTTGCTGCATTCTGAACAGGAGTAGTATTCCAGTAGTAAGTATAAGGCGCTGTTCCACCTGATGCAACTACTGTAGCAGTGCCGGTGTTACCGCCTTTACATTTTACATTTACCTGGCTGGTGGTTGCAACTGGAATGTCATTTACCTTAACAGTTGCCATCCTTGCCTCCATTTGCCCGTTTCCATCAGTAACTATAACTGTATATAGGATCGAACCCGGAGTTGCAGTTGAAGGAGTTATTGAAGCTGTAGTTTCTCCGTTTGGTAACCACATATAAGAAAAAGGAGAATTACCGGTTGGGGTTGCGGTTAAAGTAACCGGGGTATCCTTACATACAGTTAAAGCAGGATTAGCATCTATTGTTACCGAAAGAGCAGATGATGTAGTTGAAATTCCTGTAAAATCTGCATTTCCTGTGATTCCGGAAGCGGTAATTGATGTTGCAGAAACCTGGCTAAAGCCCTGCCAGGGACCTGATCCAATCCATGCTCCGGTTATAATATCATTTATGTTTCCCTCAACATCAGCAGTTAGAAATGTGCCGGATATGTCATATGAAAAAGAAGTTATTCCTGATTGGGTAACTGTCCAGTACCTGCTGAGGAAATCAACACCACTTGTATTATCAGGATGCCTGGCATCAGTCACTCTAACTGCAACATATGCTGACGAATAAGAACCTGATGTTGCATTTAGAGTAACAGGTGAGTATTCCGGTGTACCGGTATTGTCACCTACAGGAAACACATAAGAGCCATTGGCTGTAAATACCCTGCGGCATTCGCCTGTGCCATCAGCAACAATCATATTCGAAACAGAAGGTGAACCTGCTACTGCTGCAACACCCAATGTGAGATTATTCGTGCCCAGAGTAAGTGTTCCGTTTAGTAGAGTTAACGTACCATCAATTATTTCACTATTCCCCAGGATCGCTCCTGACGAATTATTGAGTGTAAGGTTGTTAAATGCAGTTTGTTGAGTTCCATTGATACTTTGTACAACACTGCTGCTCAGGATAACTGTTCCACCATTGGGATCGAATATGGAATTATTACTAAAATTACCAGCAAGGTTAAGATTTCCGGAAGTAGAAAATAGCTTTCCCTCATTTATGAAAAGAGAATTTATCGTAATAGTCTGATTACCAAAACTAAGTTCTCCTGAGCCTTCTTTAGTAATGTCTCCGGATCCGATTGTTGAAAAAATATCTCCTGCCATAAAAGTATTTGCGGCTCCCTGAAAAATCAGGGAATTATTCTTTAAATCAATAGTAGTGAAAAGTACAAGATCTCCGGAAGCACAGTTTATCCGGGTAAGAGCTCCATCTATTACAATAGGACCTGCCCACATATTAGAATTACTCACATTATACAAAGCGCCGCCGGATATTCCACCACCTTCGCCTGCAAGGCTTAAAGCTTCCCCGATAACCATGATTCCTCCCTGCACTTCTAACCGGGCACCCGAAGATACTATTACTCCGCCTGCAGGATTACCTGTTGCCATATTACTGCGGATATTTAATATACCTGCTGATACAGTTGTGATACCCATATAGGAGTTTAGTCCGGAAAGTATCAGTATTCCGGTTCCATTCTTAATCAGATTGATTGCCGCCCCACTAATGGCACCCGAAATAGCCAGGCTGCCGGAAATTGAAATTGATGCATCGGCCGGCATTGAAACAGGGCAGGATATAGTAGCGGTGCCCGAAATATCATAAATAGCAATCCCCGCATTTCCCGCTATTGTTAAAACCCCTGCCCCGGAAATTGATCCGTCAGCCATATCCGTAATTGTTCTGCACGTCCCATTAACATCCATGGTAACTGTTACTCCGGAATTAATCGTAACATCATCTGTATTAACAGGAACACTTTGACCACCCCAGGTTGCCGTATTACTCCAACTGCCGCTCACACTTGCAATCCTCACCTGACCAAAAGCAATATTTCCACCTGCAATCAGGAGGAATATCAATAATGGCAGAAGACATTTAACGATTGTAAGTATTTTTTTCAATTTGGCATTTGAATTAGGGATTTAATTATCTGTGCAGCGATCTAGAGTTTCAATGTAGCTTTCAGAAAATTTTATTGACCGGAAAAGACCGGAATAAAAAAAAGCAGGAGTACAAAACCGACTAATACCGATTTCAGTATTCCTGCAGTATCATTACAAATCCAGTTAAAACCAGATGCCAGATTCCTTTTATGACCTATAATTGTATACTTAAAAGAAGAAGCAATCTTGCTACTCTTACCTGAATTCCGTCCTTTAAGGACTCTATATTTACCACCAGCCTCCATTTGGTTAGTACTATATATTAGATAACTCAATAATTTATCCAGTGAAAAACACTCAAATATTTTGTCGCCAAACAAATTATATGTATTTTAATATCAATGTATTACCTGTCACTTTACAAAGATTCAACAGTGCTTGCCGAGCATCTCCCTACGCTCATTCAGCTAAAATCTCCTGTAAAGTATCTCAGGCTATAGTTATTTATAAACAAATCATTGAAAAGTAATACCTGAAATGGGGTTAGAATTGAAATTTGTAAATATTTCTTCAGTCCTCCTTTTTACATTTAAATATCTAGGTATATGCCTGAATAATTAAATACCAAAACGCATAATTATTTAACGAAACTAATGAAAAAGAGCATCTTACAAACCTCCGGAAATTGTAGACAAAAAAATTGGCACTGCTAATAAATTAAACTGATTTCATTCTGGACGCTTATACATATGTAAGTTATTAAATAATTAATGCACCTTATGTCAATATCTTTTACGCCTTATTAGTAGATTTCTGAAAATACCTATTTACATTTAATTTACAAACTTTTACATTCTCTTTGCATAGTTTTACACTTACTTTAATTATATACTAATAATTCAGCTCATCTTTGCACAAACAAATTAAATAATCTAAAATCTCATGAAACATCTAGTTCTTATTGCTATTATCTTTGTTTTCGGATTTAGCCAGGTAAATGCACAACAGGCTGTTGCTTCAACTGGCACTGTTCAGGCCAATAAAGTCACCTCTCCGAATGCGCCAAAAGCTAAATGGGATAAAACCACAAGTGATTTTGGCGAAATTGAACAAGGCATTCCTAAAGAAGCTGAATTTAAACTTACCAATGAGGGAAAAGAGCCTTTACTGATTCAAACCGCTAAAGCTGGTTGTGGTTGCACCAACCTGAAATATTCGCAGGAGCCTGTACTTCCAGGGAAATCTACTATTATTGCTGCTACTTATAACGCTGCTGCCATGGGTGCATTTACAAAAAGCATTACGGTTACTACCAATGCTGATCCAAATCCGGTTATGCTTTTAATTAAAGGAACTGTTGTTGCTAAAAAATAAAACTCCAACATTTTAACATAAGTATAAAAAAAGCGGCAGGACATACATCCTACCGCTTTTTTTATTTTTCCTCTTCAATTATATCCATTGCTTTTGGTGGGGGAAATCTTCGGGCATCTTTCAAAGCTTTGCTGATAATCCATTCCAATTGGCCATTGGTACTCCGGAATTCATCAGCCGCCCATCGTTCGACAGCTGCATAAACTTCTTCGTCAAGGCGTAAAGCAAAAACTTTTTTCTTCGGCATCTGATTTTATTAATTCTTGTCTGTTACACTATATAAAATTTATTTCACCTGTATCCATTTTGTGATTTCTTCTAATGCTGCAGGCGAAATCGTTTGCTCAAGAAGTGCATACTCATTGGGTAAACCGGTTTTACATTCCTGGAACAGGTGGTTCAGATTTGGTAATTCAATAATAGTAATACTTTTATTTTTACCCTTTACTAACGCAGCTTTTATTGCTGGTAAATTTTGTTTTGCCGGAACCTGCAAGTCCTTTTCACCATTAAGCGCTAAAACCCGGCACTTTACTTTTTCTAATGCTGGTGCAGGATCATATTTGATAAAATATTGCATCCAGGGACTGGTAAGCTGATCAACCTGAGTATTTATAAAATCACTTTCACTCATTCCTGAAGGTTTCTGATCACCCGGAAATTCTTTTAATTTTTGTGTTAAAAAGTTTGCAAGGTCAGTTTTTAAAGCTTCCTGATTAGTTGATTTTACCACAATATCAAATGCACCACTATTTATCTCCTTGGTTTTCTGTAATTCGCGTTCCGGTATACCCGATGCTATTCCAATAAGTTCCTGCTGCAACAACAGCAACTGATCACCTCGAATTCCAGTTCCCGCCAACAATACAATAAAATTAACATCTTTGCAGTTTGCTGCTACTATAGGAGCAATTATTCCTCCTTCACTGTGTCCGATCAGCCCGATATTCTTTCTGTCAATTTCCTTTCTTGTCTTTAGGTATGAAATAGCTGCGTCAACATCAGAAGCAAAATCAAGGGAAGTTGCAGATTTAAAATCACCTTCTGATTGTGCTGTTCCCCTGTCGTCGTAACGTAATACCGCAATACCATTTCTTGTTAAATAATCGGACAGAACCAGAAATGGCTTATGTCCCATCAGTTCCTCATCTCTATTTTGTGGTCCGCTTCCGGTAATTAATACAACAACCGGGAATTTTCCTTCTTTTTCAGGTAAGGTTAATGTTCCAGCTAATTTTATGTTCGCATTTTCATTTACAAAAATTACCTCTTCTGAATAATAAGGATATGGTTTAACTGGTTCCTGTGGTCTTTTCAATTCCGCCTTTTCAACGATATCTCTGGTTAAATCGAGAGGGAAGGATTGCCCGCTTTGTTTGAAGGTTCCAACAAAAGCACCCTCTTTAAACTCTCCTTCATATTCTATTCCCGCGTTCGAAATGGCAAGTTTTAAAGTTATATTCTCAAATAAAGTTGCCGTAACAGGGATGCCCTTAGCACCCTGGTCCGGACTGTCCATAGTTGAACTATACCCGGTTTCAGTCTTAGTAATATTAAAAACTAATCGTAACTGAATACCACGTACTTGTAAAATCCCATTCCATTGCCCTGTAATATCCTGAGCACATAAGGAAAATGTTGTTAAAATCAGTAACTGTAAAAAAATTATCTTTTTCATTATTATTAACTAAGTGATTGTAAGTTATTATGCGTTAACATTTTAGCAACTGCGCGTTTCATTTCATCCTGCTTCTGAGTACCAAACAGTATCTGTCTGCCATTTTTCAGAGTAACCCTCACTCCCATATTTCCGCTGACATTGAATGCAGTTTTTCGTGATACCAATCGTCTTCTCCATCCCCAACCACCAAACTCAACAATTGGCCTGTATTTAGCCACATCAACTGTAACTATCTCATTAAGGGCGATATGGCGCATTTTGCGAATCAGCGGTGGGAATTTATATCTTATACCATCCGACCAAACCTCAGTTACCAATCTACCACTCAAGATAAAAATAAAAGCTCCGCTCATCACAATAAAAGAAATAATACTACCCCAGATCAGGCTATTATCACTTTTTGGTTCATCTCCATAAGGATTGCCCAGATAGAGCTGCTGGTAAAAACTTACACCAAATCCGACAATTGCAACCAAAATAGATGCAATCATTATCCATGGTATAATTGACTGCCTGAATGATTGCTCTTCCTTGTAAATAATTCTTTCCATTTAATACTGATTAATAGATTGATCCGGCATTCACAACAGGTGAAGCATCTTTATCTGAACACAAGACCACCAAAAGGTTACTCACCATTACAGCTTTCCGTTCATCATCCAGATCCACAATTTTACGGTCCGATAGTTTATTCAATGCCATTTCGACCATACTTACTGCACCTTCAACTATTTTTGTACGCGCAGCTACAACAGCTGTAGCTTGCTGGCGTTTGAGCATGGCCTGCGCAATTTCAGCCGAATATGCCAGGTGAGCAATGCGTGCTTCAATAACATTGATACCGGCAATATGCAAACGTTCTGAAAGTTCCTTTTCAAGTACATGATTCACTTCCTCACCACCACCCCGAAGTGTGATATCGGTTTGATCGTCGTCGAAATTATCATACGCATAATGTCCGGCAAGTTTGCGTACAGCCGATTCGCTTTGTATTTCTACAAATCTCAGGTAATCATCGACCTGGAAAGCTGCTTTGAAAGTTTCCTCTACCTTCCATACAAGCACAATTCCGATCATAATCGGATTGCCAAGCTTGTCGTTTACTTTAAGCAACTCGCTATTAAAGTTACGGGCTCGTAAAGAAATTTTCTTTTTAACAAAAAATGGATTAACCCAATAAAATCCATTACGTTTCAAGGTCCCTTTGTATTCGCCAAAAAGAGTGAGTACTGAGGACTCGTTAGGATTAATTACCAAAAATCCGGCTGCCATAAAGGAAGCGATAACCAGGAAAACTGGTCCTGCTATTACACCAAATAAATGTTGATTGAACATTACCAACATTAAAATACCACCAACAAGGAATGCCAGCAGGATTAACAGGCCAAAATAGCCCGTTGAAGTTGAGTCTAATTTTTCTTTTTCCATTTTATTATGATATTATTTTAACATCACAATAATACGAATCTTTTTCGCATTTCCGACAAGTTGGATAAAATTTTTTTTCTAAAAATCAAAAACTACTTTTGCACTACGAAAAATGGACATATGACAAAAAAATACAAGCATATCTTTTTTGACCTCGATCATACATTATGGGATTTTGAACGAACTGCCGAAGAAACGAAGCGGGAAATGTTTAAAGCATTAAATCTGAAAGAAAGAGGAATAGAAAACTATGAAACATTCAGAGAAAAATATGTTGATATCAACCTGGCTTTATGGGCTTTATACAGGGACGACAAGATAGGGAAAAGCGACTTGAATTTCCGCAGGTTTTATGACACTCTGGTTGTTTTAGGAATAGATGATCGCAAGTTAGGAGAAGCAATGGCTTCAAGCTTTATTGAAGGGATTTCATCGACAACACACCTGTTTCCGTTTGCAAAAGAAACTCTTGAATACCTTTTCTCGAAATATCCGCTTCACGTAATTACAAATGGATTTGAAGAGGTACAATTCAGCAAACTGAAAAATTCGGGTATGGGCCGGTACTTTACAAATATTATTACAAGTGAAGAAGCTGGTTCAAAGAAACCTGATCCTGAAATTTTTAAATTTGCACTTCGAAAAACAGGAGCCTTGGCAAAAGAAAGTCTGATGATTGGTGACGACCTGGTAGTTGACATGGCTGGTGCCCGACAATCAGGCATGGATCAGCTATATGTAAATCATGATAACAAGAAACATAATGAACCTGTTACCATGGAAGTTTTTTCATTGGATGAGATTATTGGAATACTTTAGGATCTGTTTAAAAGTGAAACCTAATCTACATTAATTTTCTTGGATCAAATTTGAATTACAAGATACACTTAGGCTGTAGACTCTGGTCCGGTTATGACATAAATATATTTTTAGGCTAATTGTAACCGATCAAACTGCACTATCGTCCAAACAATATAAAAAAATCAGACATAAAAAAACCCGCTGTAAACAGCGGGTATATTTTGTTAGATTATTCCTTTAGTTCTTTTTTGGAACAGGAGCTACTTCAGCTTTAGCTTCGCCTTTGTTGCAGCAACTTTTTGCTTCAGCTCCGCTACATGATTTGGCGCAACCTGATGATTTAGCTTCACTTGTGCTTGCAGATGCTTTTGCAGACGAACTTGAGCAACAAGCTTTTGCTGGAGCTTCTTTGGAAGTGCTTACTTTTTCAGTTTTAGCTTTTTCAGCTGATGTTACTTTTTGTGCTGATGCTGTGGCTACAGTAAAAGCAAAGATAAGAGTGAATAACGAAATTACAAGTGCTGCTTTTTTCATGGGTATAAATTGTTAGAGGTTTCTAATATTAGATAACACAAAAGTATTGTAATTGTTGGACTTACCGACAATTATTTTGTTAAAAAGATGTTAAAGATTTCATCACTTGTGTGTACCAAGTATTGCTATTGCGGTTACTCCGCCCTGCACTTTTTGCTCCAGGGAAACTTTTACATGGGCATTTAGCGGCAAATAAAGATCAACCCGGCTGCCAAATTTAATAAATCCCAATTCCTTTCCCTGCACTATGCGTTCATCAGGTTTTGAATAACAAACTATCCTACGGGCAAGAGCTCCGGCTATTTGTCTTACCATAATAGGCCCATATTTCTGATGTTCGACTACAACTGTATTTCTTTCGTTTTCAGTAGATGATTTTGGATGCCACGCTACCAGAAAAGATCCAGGCCAGTAATTTGTATAAACAATTTTCCCGGAAACAGGATACCTGTTAACATGAACATTATTCGGTGACATAAAAACAGAAACCTGCAACCGTTTGTCATTGAAAAATTCATCCACAAATACTTCTTCAATAGCTACAACTGTGCCATCGGCAGGACAAAGAACGATATCGGCATCTTCGACCATTTCGCGGAATGGCATTCGAAAAAACCTGACTACAATTATCCAGAAAACAAGTAGTGCAATGTATCCCAGGTAATGAAAAACCGTTTGTTCAGGAAAAAAATAATTAATACTTACCAGCAGAACAGCAGCTACTATACTTGCTGCGGCAATGCTATTGTATCCTTCTTTGTGTATTTTCATTAATGATCAACGTGTTAAATTACCGGCAAAAGAGAACCAAATATACGAATACAAATGGTGTGGAGAGTAAAACGGCATCAAAACGATCGAGCAGGCCACCATGCCCGGGTAAAATGTTACCTGAGTCTTTAATTCCCAGGCTGCGTTTCAGCATTGACTCTACAAGATCTCCCAATGTACCTGTTATCACAATCAGAACAGCCAGCATCATCCATTGCAATACATCAAGCTGCTGGAAGATGAAAGAAAGCCCCCAGGAAGTGAGTATTGCAAAAAGGGCTCCACCGGCACTGCCTTCCCAGGTTTTACCAGGCGAAATTCGTTCAAAAAGCTTATGCCTCCCAATAAGAGATCCAACAAAATAGGCACCGGTATCATTAAGCCATAAAATAGCAAGAAATCCCAATACAATACCATAATGAAAAGGCCCGGATAGAATAACGGGATCGAAGAAGTACATCATCAAACCCAAAGGCAGTGCAATATAAGTTATAGCAATTAAACTTAAAGCAATGTTGGTAAAAGGATTTGAATTATTCCGCCAGAGTTCTGTTATGAATAGAAGGAAAACAAAAGGAATTATAAAAAGTAAACCATCAGCAGCTATCAAGCCCATTGCATGAGAAGCAAAAATGCTGTAGAGTATCCCTCCGACAATCATTGTAGGCCAATAGGCAGGCTTATTAGTTTCGGTTGTAACAATTGAAATAAATTCATTAAGACTCAGAAGTGTGATAATAAACAAAAGAACCGAAAATACAGTTTGTCCCAGCAATGCTGAACCAACCATTGCAATAACGAAAAAAACTGCAGTAAGTGAGCGGGTTGCTAAGTTATTCACCTTTAAAATCGACTATTAATTGTTTAGCTTTTAAAACATCTTCAGTTGGAACACATAATTCAATTTCACCAAATCCGTAAATGGAATCCATTTTATTCATGATGACACATTCAATTTCATTGTCGGCCATCATTTCCTTTACCATTTCAGCCTCATAAAGCTGGTTCGTGCTGTAAATTACTTCCCAATTTTCTGACATAACGTTAGAATTAACTTAATCGTCCGAAGGTGGAGTTTCAACCAATATCACAAATAATTCACGCGGACCATGAGCGCCCATTACGAGAGTTTTTTCAATGTCTGCAGTTCGGCTCGGTCCTGTGATAACCGAGAGCATAGATGGAAGTTTTCCTGAATATTTGGTTTGAACAGCGACAAATGCATCTTTCAGATCATCAACCAGTTGATTCACATAGGCTATAACTAAATGAATTTCAGGATATACATTCAGTCGCCTGCTTGTTTTGGAAGAAACCATTATACTGCCCAGCCTTGAAATTAAAAACTCACAACCTGTTATTCCTACACTCATCTGTTTAAGGCTTTCCTCATCAGATTCAAAGGGAACACCTGCCTGTGTAAGCATATACTGAAATTCAGGTTCGGCACAATAAATATTATTCCACTCACATTCAGTTTGAAGTGCTGATAATGTACTTACAACTTCATTTTCATTTTCACAATAAATGAAAACACCTCCTACCTTTGAAAATTCCTGTGCAAAATTTACATCAGATGTGTCATTCATCGGCTTATAAACCGATGAGTCGAAATCAACGTTAGGATAAGGATTGTCGGTTTTATAAATTAAGGCATGGCGTACTTTTTTGAGCACCTTCTCCCTTGATGTACTTTCTTCCATTTTGAGGCTACGTTATTTACCCTGATTAAAAGTTTTCTGACAAGGTAAATTTATACATTTTTTCCTCATCGTTATCATCAGCAATAAACTTATGAAGAAATACCTGGTTTAGCCGCTTCATCATCATTTACGGTTTTATCAACAGCATCCGGCTTTTCAGTAATCTCCGGAGTGGAAACAGTTTTAACCGCTGATTCAGCATGTCTTTCCTCATTGGTTTCACCATTGCTGTTAATCATCACATGATCATGATCCGGGAATGGGCGTTTTCCGAATATCTTCTCAAGATCTTCACGGAAAATCACTTCTTTAAGCAGGAGTATTTCAGCTAACTGGTTGAGTTTATCACGATTTTCGGTAAGCAATTGCTTTGCTTTGGTATAACACTCTTCAACCATTTTATGAATTTCATTATCTATGGTACGTGCAGTTTCCTCGCTGAACGGCTTCGAAAAAGAGTATTCATTCTGACCTGATGAATCATAATAGCTGATATTCCCTATTTTCTTATTCAGACCATAAAAAGCTACCATCGCGTAAGCCTGTTTGGTTACTTTTTCAAGATCATTGAGAGCACCTGTCGAAATTTTCCCAAAAACGATATCTTCAGCCGCACGGCCTCCGAGAGTAGCGATAATTTCGTCAATCATTTGCTCATAGGTTGTAATCTGTCTTTCATCAGGTAAATACCATGCAGCTCCAAGAGCTTTACCACGCGGCACAATAGTAACTTTAACAAGAGGATGTGCATGTTCAAGAAGCCAGCTAACTGCTGCATGGCCTGATTCGTGGTATGCTATTACTTTCTTTTCGTGCTGAGAGATGATTTTGTTACGCTTTTCCAATCCACCAACAATACGGTCAATGGCATCCAGGAAATCTTGTTTATCAATCATTTTCTTGTCGTTGCGGGCAGCAATTAATGCAGCCTCATTGCAGGCATTGGCAATATCAGCACCTGAAAAACCAGGAGTTTGTTTTGCCAGGAAATCAACACTGGTTGTTTCGTCCATTTTAAGATTGCGCATGTGAACCTTAAAAATAGCTTTCCGTTCTTCCAGATCCGGTAATTCAATGTATATCTGTCTGTCGAATCGTCCGGCACGAAGCAAAGCCCTGTCGAGAATATCGGCACGGTTGGTTGCAGCCAGTATGATGACACCTGCATTAGTCTGAAAACCGTCCATTTCGGTAAGCAGCTGATTAAGCGTATTTTCGCGTTCGTCATTCCCCCCTGTCATAGCACTACGACCACGGGCACGACCAACAGCATCAATTTCGTCAATAAATATAATACTTGGAGCTTTTTCTTTAGCTTGCTTGAAAAGATCGCGTACACGTGACGCGCCAACACCTACAAACATTTCGACAAAGTCAGAACCTGAAAGCGAGAAAAACGGTACTTTAGCTTCGCCTGCAACGGCTTTAGCAAGAAGGGTTTTTCCGGTTCCCGGAGGGCCAACAAGCAAAGCTCCTTTTGGGATTTTACCACCAAGATCGGTATATTTTTTAGGATTCTTCAGGAACTCAACGATTTCCATTACTTCCACTTTAGCTTCCTGCAGACCGGCCACATCGTTGAAATTCAACGAAACCATAGTATCTTTATCAAAAAGCTGAGCTTTCGACTTACCGATATTAAATATCTGTCCGCCGCCTCCTGCGCCGCCTTTTGTCATCATTCGCATAATCAGAAACCACAGTCCGACCAGTACTACTATTGGTAAAATCCACCCCAGAATATCACCTCCCCAGTTTTTGCGTGTAACGTTTTTAACATATACAGGAGTTGTAATATCAACCTGAGCCTCGCGAACATCCTTCTCAAATGTTTCGACAGATCCAATCTGATAAATATATTGAGGAGCAGTTGAGGTTAATGTATTTGCAGGTTTTACATCTTTATACTTAGGCAAAGCCAGTTTGTCTTTTTTAATATACACTTCTGCCTGTTCCTTGTTAACGAGGAATATTTTTTCCACTTCCTGGTTTACAAGCATTGTTTTCAATTCGCCCCAACCTAATTCCTTAGGTGTAGCTCCCATGTTATTCAGATACAAACCAAACAGGACTATTCCCAGGATGCCATATATCCAGTAAAAATTAAATTTCACTTTTGGCATTTTTGGCATTTTAGGCCCACCTGATCCCTGTGATTTATCGCCTTTGTTGTAATTATCTTCGTTACCCATTATGTAGAAATTCTAAAATTAAATTCTTAGTTAATAACCGATACATCTTCGCGTGGAGCGTCAGCCCATAGCTTTTCCAGTTGATAAAAACCGCGTGTTTCTGTCTGGAAAATATGAACAACGACATCAAAATAATCAAGCAGAATCCATTCACAGTTTTCAAATCCTTCCTTATGCGAAGGCAGTCCGCCAACCGCTTTTTTTACTTCAGCCTGAACGGAATCAGCAATTGCATCGACTTGTGAGCGAGAAGCGCCATGGCAAATTACAAAATAATCAGTAATTGAATTAGGTATCCCTGAAAGGTTAAGTTTTACAATATCTAAACCGAGTTTTTCCTGCATTCCTTTAACAATAATATCAGCAAGCATCCCCGAAGTTTCACTTTTTTTACGTTTCGCCATTTATGATTAATTAATTTTCTTTTTTACTTGTAATTACTGGTAATGTTTCAATGGAAATTTGAACCTGTTACATGCATTTCATTTACAAAAGAAACCCCATTGGTTTGTCTCATTTCCTGAAGTTCTCCGTTGAACTTACAACAAGTTGCAAAGGTATGGATTTAATGCAAATGTTTTTTTGTTATTAGTGCTATAGCCTATCAAACTTCAGTCCTTTTTCTTAAACACGACAATTTGTCACGTATTGAATCATGCATTTTTGAACGCTTCAGAATACTATTTGTTTTAACTTTGCTTCATAAAATAAGTTAATATTGAAACAGGATATATTGAAAGCTACAATAATTCACCTTCCCGAAACCAAATCGACCAACAGCTATGCCGTTGATATTCTTTCGGGAGCAAGGCCTGAAGAGGGCTGTGTGATTGTTACAGATCATCAGACCAACGGAAAGGGAACAGATTCAAATACCTGGGAGAGTGAAAAAGGTAAAAACCTCACTTTCAGCCTGATTTTATATCCTTCATTTCCGGCAGATCAGCAATTTATAATGAATAAAGCTATTTCGCTGGGCATTTATGATTTTCTGGTTGCGGAACTTCCGGACCACAAAGTCACAATTAAATGGCCTAATGACCTGTACATTGAAGATAAAAAAATATGCGGGATTCTAATTCAGAACTCAGTGACAGGCAACAAACTCGATTATACAGTTGTGGGAATAGGATTAAATGTTAACCAGCTGTCCTTTATTAGCAACGCTCCTAACCCGGTATCACTGAAAATGATAACCGATCTTGATTACAACCTTAGTGATATACTTCAGAAACTATTACATTCCTTATTCAACCGATACTTTACTATAAATCAAGAAACTATTTCAAAAACAGAAACTGATTATCAGGAAGCGCTTTACCGTTTGATGGAATGGCACGAATACCTCGTAAAAGAATCACGAATACATGCACGGATTACCGGAACAACTGATTTCGGCCAATTATTGTTAGAAACTGAAACTGGTGAAATTTTAGTCTGTGATACGAAAGAAGTGAAATTTAACATATGAGATCATATAGAAATCACATTCAGCAATCAACAACCTGTCATAGCAGAGGGAACAATTATTCTTCATGCTAACAGATCAACATAAAAATAAGACTGTTCCGGAAGTAAGATCACTTTGCTTTTTTCCGGGTATCAATCTCCATTCCAATATTACCCTTATTAACCGAAATGGGATCAATTAAGAGGGAAGGAACAAGTTTAGTTCCGTTATTTACTGTGAATGATGCGTAGAAAATCGAATTACCTTTAGCCAGATCCATTGCCATGCGGGCAGCATTTGCAGCTAAATCCTCAATTGACTTATATACTGACATGGATTGCAATCCCTGAACGATGTTTTCGCGTGCTTCGGAATCAGCATCCTGTCCGGCAACAAGAACTTTACCGGCAAGACCCTTTTCCTGCAAAGCTTTGATGGCTCCACGCGCCAGCAGGTCATTCCCGGCAATAATAGCATCCACTTTATTTGTCCGAAGACATTCCTTTGCGGCTTTATAACCTTCTTCAAAAGACCATGTTTCAACCATCTTATCGTAAACAATTTTAATATCACCCCGTTCAATATAAGGCTGTAAAATGCTCATTTGTCCGAATTGCAATAAAAAGGAGTTTTTATCGGTATATGCACCACCAATTAAAGCCACATTTCCTTTTTGCAACCTGTTCTTTATATAGTTAGCCTGCAATTCACCTACTTTAACATTATCAAAAGACACATAAAAATTAACATTAGCTTCCTGAATCAAACGGTCGTAGGATATAACGCTGATAGATGCATCATTTGCCAGTTTTACAATATCCGCTGCCTTTTTTAAATCTACAGGCAGAATTACCAAAACGTCAACTTTCTGACCGATCAGCTGTTTGGCCTGTTCAAGTTGCTTGTCAGGATCGCCAATGGCTGAAAGGCAAATCACTTTTCCTCCCAATCTGTTTACATTTTCTATGAAGTATGTTGTGTCCTTAGCCCATCGTTCAACGTTGTATTGGTCCATTAACAAACCGATCACCGGAACTTTTTCACGGGGCTTACAGGACTGAATCAGGATAGATCCTGCAATGAGCAAAATCAAAGAAAAGAATAAACTTGTTCTCATAGCGTGCATGTATTTGAGGTTATAGAATACGGTTACTTACACTAATCAAAATGAGATGCTATTATAATCATGATTTGATCACATAAAGATAAGGCTATAAATTCAAAAATCAAAATATTGAAGGAATAAAATATTACTACCCACCTTTTATACATCTGTTTTACAGCTTTTTACATATATTTTCAGAACCAATAATATGTTCATTTTACACGCCAGAGAAACATATGTATGTTTGGAACTATTTAATATTTTAAACAGAAAATAATGTCACAAAAAAACTAAAAAGGAACCACTGTACGACTTATTTTGCGTTCAGCAATTGCCTTGGTTTTCTCTTGTTTTGCAGGCAGGATCATTCTTTCAGCAACTATTTCGGCAAGATCTTTCACTTTTACCAGGTTGCCGGATTCAAAAGTCTTTTTACAAAGCGGACATGCAGTTACCAATACATCCGGCTGAGATTCGCAAAGTTTGCTGAGTGCATTGTCGCGGATTGCATTCCGCTGTGCAGCATTCATTGCCAGATCGCCAATGCTGCCGCCACAGCACAATGAATTTACCCTCTCCTCAGTAACATATGCAACTTCGGCTATCTGTTTGAGCACATTTCGTGGTTGATCGTAAATACCTGACCCTCTTCCCAATTCACATGGATCGTGGTAAACTGCCCGTATTTCACCCGGCTGCAGAATCAGTTTCCCTTCCTTTACCAGTTTCTCAATAAAAACAGAATGATGCATAACTGTTATGCCTTCCAGCGAATAATCATTGTTGAAAATTTTATAACAAATGGGACAAGAGGTAACTAATATTTCAGCTCCGGTATTTTTTATTCTTGTTGTGTTTTCCGAAACCAGTTTTATAGCTGCTTCCTGCAAACCGGCATGCTTCAAAGGACGGCCACAACATATTGATCCATCTTCATCAAGAAATGTATAATTAATACCTGTTTTTTCGAAAATCTGCACCATTGCACGTTTAACTCCGGGTGTAAGATGTCCCATGCAACCGGCAAAATAAACTACTTCAGCTTTTTTGTCAATTAAAGGCTGTTTTTTGAGATAATTAAAATCTGATATGATGCCTTTATTATCCACACGCCTTGCTCCTACCCTGAGTCCAAGAGTATCAATACCAACCGGGCAGGCTTCAAGGCATCGACCGCACATCATACAATTCGAATTAAGTTCTGCATCCGGACGTTGTTCGCGCAGGGAACGAATAAAATAAACTGCAGTTGATCCTGTTTTGCCTGCTTCATTCATCTGACAAACATCAATACATACTCCACAGCGAGGGCATGAACGCAGCTCTATTTCACTGAAACTTCCGGGATATTTTCCTTGTTCGATTCCTGCGTTTTTAAGGAAAATAAGAATTATCTCAGTAGGAATATGCATAAACCTGCTCCAAGGAAGCGTAACAAAGAAAATACCAAGCATTGTAGAATATGCCCACCATGCAGGATAAGCCAGATATTCCAAAGGGAGAACTGCGGCAAAGACACTTCCCAAAGTATTAGTAAGAAAACCGCCTCCTTGATATAAGCCGGCCGTAAAACTTTCGGCTAGCAAACGCATTGGAAAGATAAGCCAAAGTGATGTGATAGCCCATTTGTCGAACTTGTTATGCTGCGTTGTTTTCCTGAGCCCGAACCAC
>JFJP01039957.1_pt1 | contig 17111 bp, 15 predicted proteins | sample 431651 | NCBI WGS metagenome assembly JFJP01 (sample SAMN02602958, study PRJNA72255) | Microbial mat metagenome, whole genome shotgun sequencing project. | biome: fresh water; feature: sink hole; material: water; isolation source: purple microbial (photo- and chemosynthetic) mats found in... | reverse complement strand
TCGTTCCATCATCCGTTTGTTTTCACGAAAAACCCCATTGTAATTGTTTTGGCAAACTTACTTGAGGCGTTTGCACGTGTGCCTTTTTTTTTAACGATTAACGATTAATGATTAACGCTTTTTTCATTTTTCATTTTTCATTTTCATTAAACATGGTGCAAAGATATAGCAAGGTTTATCATTTTCCAAATTTTTTTGCAACTTTTTTTATCTTTTTTTGAAAATAATTTTAAAATAGTATAGTTAAAAAATCAAAATTCTTCTACAATACCAATAAAATAAGCTATTACAAAAGAATTTATTTTTTTTGTAAAAATCACAATAAATGTTAAAATTTCTTAAAATATATCTTGTTTTTTTTAATTTATAAAAAAATAATGAATAAATTTTAGATAAAAAATAGCATATTTTAATAAAATTTCACCTATTTATCTAAAAATTAGTTCATTTTTTTTAAAAAATTTTTAAGTATTTTTGTACAAAAATTGCAATTGTTTAATTAAAAAAAAGAATTATACCAAAAAAAAATCCATTCGGCACGAAAAAAAAATCAGTTATGCACAAAAAAAAATCCATTAGCCCAGAAAAAAAATCCATTAGCCCAGAAAAAAAACCCATTCGCCCAGAAAAAAAATCAATTAGCCCAGAAAAAAAATCAATTCGCCCAGAAAAAAAAACCATTCGCCCAGAAAAAAAAACCATTAGCCCAGAAAAAAAATCCATTCGTCCAGAAAAAAAATCCATTAGCCCAGAAAAAAAATCAATTAGCCCAGAAAAAAAATCCATTCGTCCAGAAAAAAAAAACATTATGCACGCGTAAAAATCCATTATGCACGCGTAAAAATCCATTCGCCACAAAAAAAGATACCTCCAACGCAAAAAAGAAAAACCATTCAACAATTCAACAATTTAACCATTTAACAATTCAACAATTCAACAATTTAACAATTTAACCATTTATTTTTAAGCAAAGCATTGGTATATTTGTTTTTTTAATATATTTGCCTAAAATTCATTTTCTACAAAACTGAACTTAATTATTAACTAAATAAAATCGAAAAATATGTTTCTTTTAATGGTTCTTGTATTTGTTCTGGGCTATTTAGCAATAGCATTTGAGCATCCTTTGCGAATAGACAAAGCGGCATCGGCTTTACTTATCGGAGTACTTATATGGGTAGTTTATATGCTCGGCGTTGATAGTATTCTGAGTATGACCAACGAAGCCGGAAACTACGTGAGTAGAGCTTGGGCTAGTTACCTCGAAAGTAATCCTACTGCCAACAACCACGAAGGCATGGTCGAATTCATTTCTCACCATCAATTGCTTCACCACTTGGGCGAAATTGCCGAAATTCTGTTTTTCTTGCTTGGTGCAATGACCATAGTGGAAATTGTAGATCAACACCAAGGGTTTAAAGTTATTACCGACAAAATCAAAACCACCAACAAACTAAAACTCCTTTGGATTATTAGCTTCTTAACCTTCTTCATGTCAGCCGTTTTAGACAATCTAACAACTACCATTGTTATTGTTGCACTTTTGCGCAAATTAATCGACGAAAAAGAAACTCGCTGGTTTTTTGCCAGTATGGTAGTAATTGCTGCCAACGCAGGCGGAGCGTGGACTCCAATAGGCGATGTTACCACCATTATGCTTTGGATTGGTGGGCAAGTAACTGCCGTTAAAATCATGGAAGGAGTATTTATTCCGAGTGTATTAAATATTTTGATTCCACTCTTGGTGCTTACCTTTACCATGAAAGGCAGCGTTAGTCGCCCCAAGGTAGATGAAAACGAGCAAGTTATATCGCACCGACAACAAGTATTAATTCTTATTTTAGGCGTTTCGGCACTTTTGTTTGTTCCTGTTTTCAAAACCTACACACACTTGCCTCCTTATTTGGGCATGTTGTTAGGCTTAGGCGTGCTGTGGTCTGTAACTGAAATACTTCACCGCTGGTACGACAAATATAAAATCAGCATCGGCTCCATTAGCGACGAGAATGTAAATTCAATCCAAGAAACATCGCAAAAATTAGTAGTTATAAAAATTCTTTCCAAAGTAGATGTACCTACTGTATTTTTCTTTTTGGGCATTCTTTTGGCAGTAGCAGGCTTGCAATCAGCAGGGCAACTCGGACTTGCAGCCACATATCTCGACCAAAACCTAGGCAACATTTACGCTATCAACTTAGCCATCGGCATACTCTCCTCAATTATAGACAACGTGCCTTTAGTAGCAGGAGCTATGGGAATGTACCCAATTGCCGAAGCTGGAGCAACCGGCTATATGGCTAATTTTGTGCAAGATGGAATCTTCTGGGAATTTTTGGCTTACTGCGCCGGAACTGGCGGAAGCATCTTAATTATTGGCTCAGCCGCCGGAGTTGCCGCCATGGGTCTCGAAAAAATAGATTTCATTTGGTATTTGAAAAAAGTAAGCCTTTTAGCACTTTTAGGATACTTAGCCGGAGCTGCTTTCTATTATTTCGAAATGACTTACATACTACATTAAAAAAACCTCAACATTAATATAAACAAAAAAGAGTTGCTTTTGTAAAAAATGCAACTCTTTTTTGTTTATCCATGCCTATTTATTTTACTCAAAAATATAAAAAATTTTAATTAATTGGAATAATTATCAACCACGAAGAACACAAAGTTAAATCACAAAGAACACTAAGAAAAGTATAAACTAATTTTGAAAACTTACTTAAATATTCGAATTTAAACTTAATTCTTTGGTTTTACTTTTATTTAGCCCACTTTCTTTAATATCCAATTTTTGAAGATTCATCTTTCCTATCTTTTCAAAAGCATCTTGTATATTCAAATCTGGAATATTGCTCAAATCTAAAATAATCAAGTTTTTTAACTCACCAATATAAATAGGTAGATGCGAAATAGGATTTCCCGACAAATTCAAATACTCTAAATTTTTAAATTTTAAAACAGCCGCCGGCAAAGTTTCTAATTTTTTATAACTCAAGTCTAAGTATTTTACACCATCGGCATTTTCCAAAGCCTGCTCTAAATCATAAAAAATCTCTGGTTTCTCTTGCGAAAACATCACGTTAGCACAAAAAATAAAGCTTAAAATAAATACAAATTTTCTTTTCATAATGATGCCAAGTTTTTGATATTAATAATTCTTGTATGTATGAATATTTCATTTTAGTTTAACTATTTAATAAAATAAACTACAAAAAACAAGCCAGTAATTAATGTAAAAATAGAATGGTAAAAAAAAAAGTCTTTTAGTTATATTTTTTTTAAAATTTCTTTCATTAAAAGTTAAAACATTACTTTTGCGTATAAATTCTATTAAGTAATTAAAAATAAGAAAATAGCAAAAGGCTTTCTCAAAAATAAAATAGCTCTGATGCTTAATTGAAAAATATTTCATAAATTTGCATTCTCTAAAATTTAATTGATTGCCAAATGGAAAATATACAACAAAATAGAAACGAAACAGATTACTTTGTAATCCCAAACCCAATTTATGATGTGGTTTTCAGATATTTGATGCAAGATTATGACAGTGCAATGATAATACTGTCCACCCTAATAAATGAAAAAATAAAGAAATTAGATTTCCAGCCACTCACTTTTGCAAAAAAAACAACGGCAACAGAATACAACGAGCAAGCTGAACAAAAAATAAACAAGCTTTTTGAAAAAGAAAAACAAAAAATTATTGCAGACAACAGCCTTTCGGAATCGGACAAAAATATAGCAATAAACGAAATATCGATAAAAGACCCTACAACTAGCAAAGACATAAAATTACTTCATCTTGATTTTGCTGCCGTAATAGAAAAAGAAAATGGCGAAGAAGAAATGGTAATGATTGAATTACAAAAAGTTGCCTTAGAAACTGATATTTTCAGATTCAAACAATATATTGCCGAAAATTTCCAAAAAAAGAGAAAAGCAATTAAAAACGACCCCGATACCGGAGAGGAAATTGAAATAGAATTGCCCTATCGCTTAATCCCTATTTTCATTTTAAATTTCAAAATTGAAGATGAAATAAGCGATTTGATGATAAAAACCCGACAAATAAAAACAGGAATATTCACAAACAAACAAATTGACAAAAAAAATGAGTTTATCGACCATTTAAGTTACGAACTGTACGTAGTTCAGTTACCTTATTTGCAACAAATAGAACAACTTGATTTTGAAAACAATAAATACAAACAAAAACTATTCGCTTTGCTTCAACTTTTTGACCAACGAGCAAAAAAGAATGATAATGAATACCGCTTACGGCTGTTTCGCCGAATGTTCCCTGGTTTTTTAGACAGAGTAATAAAACGGCTTCAAACTGCCGATATCGACAATCCAAATTTGGAAAAATTTATGCAAGCCGAAGACAATTATTTAAAGCCTTTGCTACAAAGAGACAATAAAATAGCTTGGTTCAAATTAAATCAAAAACGAATAGAAACCGAGTTAAAAGAAAAAAGCAAAGCATTGAAAGATAAAGACAAAGCATTGAAAGATAAAGACAAAGCATTGAAAGATAAGAACAAAATGATAGTAAATTTAGCAAAAACATTGAAAGAAACAGGTAAAACGACAGATGAAATTCAAAAACTAACGAATCTTTCAAAAGAAGAAATAGAAATTTTATAAATTTAAAATTAGAAAATATCTAAAGTGAAGTTTAAATTATCCTCTGCGTTACAACTTTAAACCACAGGATAATATGTTATTTCATTTCTATAAACATAAAAAATGAATCGTTTTTTTGAGTTGAGCCTTGTTTTCTTTTCAGGTTTGGTTTTGCTTTTTATCCTTGCGCCACTCTTGGGAATGGTATTAGAGGTAAGTATGCCCGATTTACTACAATCGGCAAAAGACCCCGAAGTTCAAGATAGTATCGTAATTACTTTGCTTACTGCCTTTGGTGCTACACTTTTCTTTTCCATTGCAGCCATTCCTTTTGCCTATCTGTTGGCAAAAAAAACATTTCCATTAAAAAATCTCATTAATGGAATAATTGATATTCCGATAGTTATACCACACACTGCCGCCGGAATTGCCATATTGACAGTTATTTCGCGCAATTCGGCACTTGGCAAACTTAGCGAGAGCCTTGGCTTTGAAATAATTGGAACGCCCGTAGCTATTTCTATTGCTATGGCATTTGTTAGCATTCCTTTTGTTATCAACTCGGCACGCGATGGCTTTGCCGCAGTACCCGAACGCCTCGAGAAAGCTGCTTTAAATTTAGGTGCAAGCCCTATGCGTGTATTTTTTACTATTTCCATTCCTTTGGCTAGCAAAAGTATTATTTCGGGATTAGTTATGATGTTTGCTCGCGGAATGAGCGAATTTGGTGCCGTTGTTATTGTAGCATATCACCCAATGATAGCCCCTGTTCTTATCTACGAACGCTTTGGTGCCTATGGACTTAAATACGCTTTGCCGGCTTCGGTTTTGTTTATAGTTATTAGTTTGTTTTTCTTTATTTTGCTTAGAATTTTTTCTAAAAAAAAATAAAAAGATTATAAATAGTATAAAAAATAAAAGTGTTAAAACTAGAAAATATATCGAAAAACTTTGGCGAATTTTCATTGAAGAATGTAAATTTAGAAGTTAAGAAAGGAGAATACTTTGTACTTCTTGGAGCTTCAGGAGCTGGCAAATCCATTATACTGGAGGTAATAGCTGGATTGATGAAAGCCGAAAGTGGCAAAATATTTCTCAACGAACAAGAAATAAGCAAATTAAAAATACAACAACGAAAAGTAGGGCTAGTATTTCAAGATTATGCTATTTTTCCGCACAAGTCTGTTTTTCAAAATATTGCATATTCTCTAAATAAGCTTTCAAAGTCAGAAGCTGAAAAAATAGTCCATTCGCTTGCTCAGGAAATGAACATTTTGCATTTGCTCCAACGAAAAGCGGATACACTTTCGGGAGGCGAAAAGCAGCGCGTAGCCATAGCCCGCACACTTGCCCGAAAACCAGATATTTTACTACTCGACGAGCCACTTTCGGCACTCGATGCTCAGCTAAAAAGCGAGCTACGCAAGCTTTTGCGCCGAATCAATAAGCAAGGACAAACCATTTTGCACGTAACCCACGATTACGACGAAGCCATAGCACTTGCCGACAAAATAGCCATCATGCAAAAAGGAACCGTAGTGCAAGATGGTGATATTAAGGAAGTTTTTCAAAATCCAAGAAGTCACTTTGTTGCTAATTTTATCGGAATAAGTAATTATTACGATGCTGAAATCTGTAAAATAAAGAAAAGAGGTATTAAAATTGCCCGAATAAATGATAAGGTTAGTTTTCGTTTAGAAACACCCGAAAAAGAAGGAACAAAAGGCAAAGTCTTTGTAAAAACAGAATCGGTATTTGTTTTCAAAGAACATATCGAATCTTCGGCTCGAAATAATTTTTCGGGCAAAATAATTGATATTCTTCCCGTAAAATCAGGCATTGAACTTTGGATTGACGTAGGCGTTAAAATTTCGGCATTAATTACGTTAGAAACCTTAGAGAAATTTGGTTTTGTTGAAAATGAAAACGTTTGGATTTCGTTTAAAGCCACTGCTGTACAATTTGTTGCAGATGAAGAATGCTAAAAAAGAGAAAGAACAAACGCATCTCTTTGGTTTGGAAAATAAATTCATTTTTATTCAAACAGCTTGTGTGCTGCTTGAAACGAACTAATTTTTCCGTTTAATACTAATTCTTCCATTTCTTTTATCAAAAGCTTGCGCTTGGGGTTGTCGTAAAAATCTTGATGCAAACGGTTATTAATGGTTTCGTACATCCAATATTTTGACTGTTCGTTGCGCTTTCTGTCGATAAAGTTGGTTTCTTTGATGAAATTAAAATACTTTTGGGTTATTTTCCACACATTTTCAATTCCAATATTGCCTAGCGATGAGCTTGTTGTAACTTCAGGAATCCAGCCAGATTCAGTGCGCGGAAATAAGTGCAGCGCGTTTTTGTATTCCATCATTGCCATTCGTGCTTTGTCGATATTTTGCCCATCGGCTTTTGTAATTACAATACTATCAGCCATTTCCATTATTCCTCTCTTAATTCCTTGCAATTCGTCGCCAGCGCCGGCAAGCATGAGCAACAAAAAGAAATCGACCATTGAATGTACTGTTGTTTCTGATTGACCAACTCCCACGGTTTCGATGAAAATAACATCAAATCCAGCAGCTTCGCACAAAATCATGCTTTCGCGCGTTTTACGGGCAACTCCGCCCAAAGAGCCAGTGCTAGGGGAAGGACGAATAAACGCATTGGCATTGCGAGTTAAATCTTCCATGCGCGTTTTGTCGCCCAAAATACTACCTTTTGAACGCTCCGAGCTAGGGTCGATTGCCAGAACTGCAAGCTTGTGTCCTAAAGTAGTGATATACATTCCCATAGACTCGATAAATGTGCTTTTGCCAACACCCGGCACTCCTGTAATACCTATGCGCATCGAATTGCCCGAAAATGGCAAACATTTTTCGATAATTTCTTGAGCAACAGCCTGATGCTGAATACTTGTACTTTCTACCAAAGTTATTGCTTGGCTCAAAATAGTTCTGTTGCCTTCCAAAATGCCTTCGAGGTAAAAATTTACAGGCATTATGCTACGTTTTTTTTGCAAAAAACGCTGTATCGAATTGTTGTCTGTAACACCTGGCTGCTCAATGCCTTTGTTTACAATCAATGCTGATTTTTCCATTAGACTTGTTGTGGCTTAGTAGCCAGTATTTTATCGTTTTGAATAAAGAAATAACCCTTTTTTTTATTCTTATATTGAGGTTACTATCAAAAAAACCTCAAAATAAATACGATAGACTTATTACAAATTGATAACCAATTAAATTAAATACCAAAAATTTAATTTTAGATAAATTTATTTGAACATCAAACTGCAATAAGTCTATTTGTAATTATTTTATTTCTATGTTTTGTTGCTTTTAAGCATTTATTACAGTTACCCAGTTGTGAGTATCAGGCTCGTCGCCATATTGAATAGCTCTTAACTTGTTGTAAAGCTTTGTGGAAACCTCTCCAGCTTGTCCGTCTTTGCAATATTCGTATTTGATGTTGTTTTGCATATCCACAATTTCGCGAATAGGGCTAATAACGGCGGCTGTTCCACAAGCTCCCACCTCATCAAAAGTACCAAGTTCTGATTCTAACACAGGACGGCGTTCTACGTTCAATCCCAAATCTTTAGCCAATTCAAATAAACTCATATTGGTTATTGAAGGCAAAATAGATTTCGACTCTGGCGTAACATAAGTATTTCCTCTGATAGCGAAGAAGTTAGCAGGACCACATTCGTCTATATATTTTTTCTCTTTGGCATCTAAATAAAGTACATTGGCAAAATTCAAATGGTGAGCTTTGTCGATAGAACGAAGGCTTGCAGCATAGTTTCCGCCTACTTTCAAATGCCCTGTACCTAGTGGCGCGGCGCGGTCGTACTCACGAGTAATCAACATATTAACGGGTTTGAATCCTTCTTTGAAATAAGGACCTACCGGAGTTACAAACATTACAAAAGTATATTCCGAAGCAGGTTTTACACCAACTTGCGCACCCGAACCAAACAACAACGGGCGTATATAAAGCGAAGCTCCTGACTCGTAAGGAGGAACAAAATCGGCATTAAGCTCAATTACTTTGTCCATTGCTTTTTTGAACAAATCATTGGGAACTTCTGCCATCATTACGCCTTTGGCTGAATTTTGAAGGCGTTTTGCGTTTTCGTCCCAGCGAAAAACACGTACTTTTCCGTCTTTTCCTTTAAATGCTTTCAAACCTTCAAAGGCTTCTTGACCATAATGCAAACCCGTTGCAGCCATGTGCACGGTCAAATATTCCGACGACGATATTTCCAATTCGCCCCATTTTCCATCACGATAATAGCAGCGAACGTTGTAATTCGTTTTCATGTATCCGAAAGGCAAATTTGCCCAATCCAAATTTTGTTTCATATTATCTTGTTTATAATTGATTTATTTAAAATTCTACCTACCTGTTTTATCTTTTTTCTTTAGCAAATAGCCTAAAAATATTGAAAAAAAATATTCTAATTTCGACTCCATACACGAAAAAAAAACTATTATTTTATAACAATTCCTTTATTTTGTTTATTTTCCAAAAGTAAGCTTTTGCTTTAAAATTTGATTCAAAATTAAAAAGATTATTTCAATTAACAAGAATATTTTAAAACATGTTTGTTCTAATCCTATGGTTCGAATGTTAAATCGATAACGTATTTAGTTATTTTAAAGTGCGATATAAATAGTAAACCAAAATTAACTACATAGTTTACTTTACTAAACACCTGAAAATAAGCAATTAGTAATACTTCTACTCAAAAATAAAATGGCACTGATGCTCAACTTGAATATAATGCTCTCTGGAACAACCTGATTCTCTTCTTTCATAAAATTAAATCATTGATATTCAATTCATATCAAGGTTACTCGTCAAATCATCGCATCATAAGTAATTCAAAAAAAAACGAATATCTTATTTTATCTTTTCAAATTTAAAAAAAACAACTATCTTTGTAAAAAAAACAATCCTGAAAATGCAAAACCAAGAAAGTTTAGAAAAACTACTCAAAATATTAATGACCTTATCAAGCGAAGTTGGCTATACTCCTGCCGAGTTAGCCGAAATGTACGATAGCAACCAACGCATTATATCGGGTTATATCAAAACTTTGCGCGATGCCGGATTTATTGTGTCAGAGCATGAAGGTAAATTGCAAGTAGATAAGAAATCACCTTACTACAAGGATATCAGCCGTTTACTCCATTTCAGCGACGAAGAAGCTTTTATTTTGAACAAAGCCATTCATTCCATCGACAATGTAAACGAAATAAAGAATAATTTGATAAGCAAACTATATTCGCTTTACGACTTCGACCGAGTAGCCGTAACAGTTGTAAAGCGCGAAAGCTCTGAAAATGTGCACCAACTAACGCAAGCCATAAAGCACAAAAAGCAAGTAGTTTTGAATAATTACGCATCGGCAAACAGCTCCAAGGTAAGCAATCGTTTGGTGGAGCCTTTCGATTTTACAACCAATTATATTTCTGTTTGGTGCTATGAGGTAGAAAGCAAAAAAAACAAACTTTTCAAAACCTCGCGCATAGGAAGAGTGGAACTTTTGCAACAAGAATGGCTGCATGAAAAAGAGCACGAGCAAGATTTTATTGATATGTTTAGAATTGGAGGTAAGGAAAAGATTTCGGTACAAATGAAACTGAGCATGAGAGCTTTCCATTTAATAATCGAAGAATTTCCGCTCAGCGAAAAAGTAATAACGCCCATCGAAAACAATCAATATTTATTCGACGGTTGGGTTACAAGTTTCAATGGCATAGGACGCTTTGTTTTAGGCTTGCCCGAAGAAATAGAAGTACTTGCCCCTGACACATTCAAAGATTTTTTGAACAAAAAAATAATTAACAGAAGATTTTAAAGAATTAAAAATTAAGAATTAATGTTTTAATTATTAAATATTTAGATAGCATACTAAACAGAAAACTTTTAAAACAATAAGTTAAAATTCAATATTTTAGAGTTCTTCGTGATAAAATAACAATAGAACAATTTAGTAATAGAATAACTTGTTATTAGAATTTAAGTTACTATCTAGTAAGTTATCAAGTATTAAATAAACATAAAACGTTAATCGTTAAACATTAATCGTTAAACAAATAGGGCATGAACAAACTGAAATTAACTTTTATCCTCATTTTATTTATGGCAGCTTGCAATAATGAAAAAATATATCACAGAGACCCAAAATTAGGGGCTTTTGATGAATATCCAACTTACGAAGGTGAGCTGGGTGTATTTTATACAAAAGAAAAAACCATATTCAAAGTTTGGGCACCTTCGGCGCAAGAGGTAAAACTTTCGCTTTACGAAAGCGGACACGAAGGGCAAGCCTACGAAGTAGTTAACATGTACTACACCGACCAAGGCGTTTGGGAAATGGAAATGCAGAAAGACTTAAATGGCAAATTTTACACATTCCAAACAAAGGTTAAAGAAGTTTGGCAAAACGAAGTGCCTGGCGAATACGCTAAAGCCGTGGGAGTAAACGGAAAACGTGGAGCTATTATCGACATGAGCCAAACAAACCCCGAAGGTTGGGAGAATGATAAAAAACCGGAATTAAAAAATTTTACCGACATTATCTTGTACGAATTACACGTTCGTGATATTTCGAGCCGCGACAATTCGGGCATCAAAAATGTAGGTAAATTTTTAGGTTTAGTAGAAGAAGGAACTAAAAGCCCAAAAGGCGAAAGCACAGGAATAGACCACTTTAAAGAGTTAGGAATCACTCATGTACATTTATTGCCGGTTTTCGACTACCGCTCTATCGATGAGCTTACTTGCGAGGGATTTAATTGGGGCTATGATCCTCAAAACTACAATGTTCCCGAAGGTTCGTACTCTACCAACCCGCAAGACCCTATTTCGCGCATCAAGGAATTTAAACAAATGGTGCAAGGCTTTCACAAAAACGGTATTCGCGTAATTATGGACGTGGTTTACAACCATGTAGGCTCTACGGAAGAAAATTCATTCGACCAATTAGTACCCGGATATTATTTCAGACAAAATGCCGACGGAACATTTTCAAACGCTTCGGGTTGCGGCAACGAAACCGCTTCGGAACGTGCTATGATGCGCCGATTTATGGTAAATTCTCTCAAATATTGGGCTACTGAATATAAAATAGATGGATTTCGTTTCGATTTGATGGGCATTCATGACATCGAAACCATGAACCAAATCTCTACCGAACTACACAAAATAGATTCTACCATTTTCATCTACGGCGAAGGCTGGACTGCCGGCGGAAGCCCACTTCCTGCTGCCTTGCAAGCCACCAAACACAACGCGCCACAACTCAAAAACATTGCTGTTTTTAGCGACGACATGCGCGATGGCATCAAAGGACACTGGTCGGGCGAAACCGAAAAAGGATTTGTAGCCGGAAAAGATTCGCTCAGAGAAAGCATCAAATTTGGTGTGGTTGCTTCCACACAGCACCCCGAAGTGAATTACGATTTGGTAAATTACTCAAAAGCTTTTTGGGCAAACAAACCTTCGCAAACAATCAATTATGTTTCGTGCCACGACAACCATACACTTTGGGACAAATTGAAAGTTTCCAATCCGCAAGCCGAGTACAAAGAATTGAAAAAAATGCACATGCTTGCCAACGGAATTATTCTCACATCGCAAGGCGTACCGTTTTTGCACGCAGGAGTTGAAATGCAGCGCACCAAACTGGGCGAACACAACACCTACAACATGCCCGATTCGGTAAATCAAATCAACTGGGAGTGGAAAACCGAAAACAAAGAATTGTATGAATATTACAAATCGCTGGTTGCGCTTCGCAAGCATCACCCTGCTTTTAGAATGACTTCTACTGATATGATTAAGAAGCATTTACTATTCATAGAGCAAGGTATTCCAAACGTAATTTCGTTCAACATAGCCGGAAATGCCAATGGCGACAACTGGGCTGCTATTTTGGTTATTTACAACTCCAACAATATGAGTATGAAGCTGGAAATACCACAAGGCGATTGGACTTTGGTAGCCGATGGCTCGCACATAAACGAAAAAGGAATTAAGCAAATAGTTGGAAACAAAATAAATGTTCCCGAAATATCCATGACTATCTTAGTTTCAACAAGTTCTATCAAAAAATAAAAACAAAAGAAAGCGAAAAACAAACCTCAAAGAGATTTTAATTCTTTGAGGTTTTGTTTTTTTAGAAAAAACAAGAAATTGAAACGCTACCAAGAGAAAATAAACATTTTGTGTTTTCAATTCTTTATTAATACTTTTGCAAAAAAACTGAAAAGTGAAAAATTTATTGATTATATATCCACATTGGGCTCCATCAAATCTAGCAGGCGTGCATCGTTCGCGCCTGATTAGTAATTTTTTAACCCAATTTGGCTGGCAACCACATATTTTGACTGTTAAATCGGAGTTTTATGAAGAAAAATTAGATTTTGATTTGCTCAAAACCGTAAATACTTCTACAAAAGTATATTACACAAACGCCATGAAGCCACCCAAGTATATTCGTTTTTTTGGCGATATTGCCCTTCGAGCCATGCCAAATTTGTACAACGCAGCAAAAAAAATAATAAAAGAGCAGCAAATTGATTTCATTTGGATTCCAATACCTTCGTTTTATACGGCTATTTTGGGGCGTTTGCTTCACGGCAAAACGAAAATTCCGTATGGTATTGATTACATCGACCCTTGGGTAAATGGTTTTGTAGATTACGAAAAACCGTTCTCGCGTGCATGGCTTAGCAATCAGTTAGCAAGCAAGTTAGAGCCATTTTCGGTAAAAAAAGCAAGCCTTATTTCGGGTGTTTCCACTGCTTATTACCAAGGCGTTTTGGATAGAAATTTTAAAAACAAAAAAATAGAACACGTAGGAATGCCTTACGGTTTCGACCCAAACGACCATGAAATAAAGCTCGAAAATATTGAATTGCCTTGGAAAATGCACGAAAACTGCAAGGCATGGGTTTATGCCGGAGCATTTTTACCAAAGTCGCATTCTTTTTTGCAAATACTGTTTGAAAGCATCAATGAGCTTAGGATAGAAAATAAATGGGACGAATCGATACGCTTATATTTCTTAGGTACAGGCTCTTACAAAGCACAGTCGATTGCAGAATACGCCAAAGAAAACCAACTCGACGATATTGTGGTAGAAGATAGAAGCCGCTTTGGGTTTCTTGATATTTTAAATTTTTTGGCAGCTTCGGCAGGTGTTTTGGTGATAGGAAGTACCGAAAAACATTACACCGCTTCTAAGATTTTTCAGTCGCTATTGTCTAAAAAACCTGTATTAGCGGTTTTTCATCAAGAAAGTAGTGCGGTAGAAATTTTAAAAGAAAGTAAAGCTGATAGTTATCTTACAAAATTTTCGCCAAAAGAAACTAAAGCTATTTTAAAAGAGAAAATAAAAGAAAATTTATTTAACTTTGCATATTCAAACAAAGAATGGAAACCTGAGTTTTCTAATTTAGATAAATATTCGGCTAAATCTTCAGCTAAAGCGTTGGTAGATAAGTTGGATTTGATTATTTCTTAAAGCGAAAAAGAATTTTGAAAAAGCAATACGATATTATAACATTTCACCCGCGCAGGCATCATAATTTTGAGCAAGCTGCTCGGATAGAAAAATATTTTGAGAGTTTTAAACATTTAACGGGCTTATTTTATTCGCAAGAAATGGTTACTTTTGCTTCAAAATTTAGCAAAAATTTAGCAAATAATTTAAGCCGCCGTTCGTATAAATTTCAAAAGCAAGAAACTGTAAGTAACTATCCTTTTCACGAATACGCACGTTTAATTGACGAAAAACTAAGGAAACCAATTGATTACGGAAAATACAACAGTCAATTTGCTCGTTGGATTTTGAAAAACTATGCTCCGCCCAAAATAGCTTTAGGTTTCGACACGCTGAGCCTCGACGTATTTGAAGCGTGGAAAGGTAAAAGTAAATTGATTTTGGATTTGGTAATTGGCGTTCCACATTACCGAGCTATGCTCGATGCCGGACTTACAGAATATTCGCCAGAGATACTTACAAAACGTTCTGAAAGTGACAAATGATTTTGTAAAAAAAACCTGCAAAACTATCGGAATTCCCGACGAAAAACTAAAAGTAATCAATTACGGCGTGGATGTAGAGCGTTTCGACAACGGAAAGAAGGTTTTAACCGACAAAAAAGAAGGTTTGCGCTTCATTTTCATAGGAGCTGTCGGTTATAGAAAAGGAGCAGATATTTTAGTTGAGGCTTGGCAAGAATTAATCAAACGGCAACCAAAAAATGAATTGCATTTTTATGGCAAAGTAGAGTTGGATTTTCCAAAAAATATTGCAAATTTGCACTTTCATGGACAAGTGAATCAAGCGGAATTGATTAGCGACTTACGCAAATCGGACATTTTAGTATTTCCAACCACTTTTGAAGGCAGTTCGTACTCTATTTATCAGGCAATGTTGAAAATGAAAAATCAGCCATCATTTTGCCCATTGGAAATCCAAAAAACTGGGCAAATGCAATGGAAATGCTAATTTTGAACCCCGAAAAGAGAAATCTACTAGCCGAAGCTGCCTATAAAAAGGCTTTTGACTATACTTGGGACAAATACGGCGAAAAGTTAAAAGAGGTTTTAACTGAATTAGTATAAATTAATATAAAATAAGTAAAATGGGATTAACGATATTTGAACAAATTCGGTCTCTTAAATTTTTAAAAAATCAAGAATGGCTTTGGAATTTATTGAGAAAGCCTTATCGAAATTTACTAAATATTAGAGGCAATGGTGTAAAAATGAATATTAGTAAAGTGATAGACATAATTGTTCCTCCAGAATATTATCACGAAGTACATAAAAATTTTGAACCAGATACAGTAAAAAAAATTGTAGATTTTATAAAAAAAGAGCAAAATATTATAGTTATTGATATTGGCTGTTCCATTGGGCTACTATCGGCTGTATCTCTTTTCTCATCAAATAATGCAGAAGTAATCGCTTTAGATTCAGATATTCAGAGTGTAAAATCAACTGAGCGAATAATAAAATACTCGCCAAATAAAAATTTAAAAACTATTTACGGATTTGTTTCAGACCAAAATAAAAGTGGTTTTAACTTTGATTCAGCCATAAATAATACACGAAATGAAATAGAAAGGAAATCTATAAAAGGAGATCCTATCGATGCAAAATTTGTATGCTTACAACATGACAAAGAAAATAAAATACCAACAAGTAATTTAGATGAACTTTTTTATTCGAAATTTTTTCCAACAAAAAAAACAGTTTTAATCAAATGTGATGTAGAAGGAGCAGAATTATTTGTACTGAAAGGAGCAAAAAAAATTCTGTCAGAATACAATCCTGTTTTATTACTCAGCGTTCATCCTCAATTTCTACCATTATACAAGCATACAAAACAAGATGTAGAAGCTATTTTAAACGAATATGGGTATAAAATTGATGTTTTTTCAATAGACCATGAGGAACATTGGTGGTGTACAAAAGAGTTAAAGTCAATTTAAAATATAATACCAAAAGGCTTTCGACTACACTTGGGACAAATACGGCGAGAAATTAAAAGAGGTTTTAAAAAATTTAATATATACATAACTAAGATGTTACTAAAAAAACTTTATAAAATAGAATATTTAAGAAAAATTTTGAAAAAGATTCTTCCTTCAATTTCAATATCTCAAAAATTTTATAGAGGTAAAATTTATTTGGATATGAAAGAACATTCTTGGGCTTGGTCTGGTAAACATACTTATGAAACCTTTGATAGAACTATTCAAGATTTTATATTAGAAAAATCAAAAGAAAACGAAATTTTTATAGATATTGGCGCAAATATTGGCGTGATGACGCTCTGCGTTTTACTACAAAATAATAACATCAGCGCAGTTTCAGTAGAGCCAAACAAAAGAGCAGTTAAGCTTTTAAATCAATCCTTAAAAAAAAACAATCTTGTACATAGATGCAAAGTAATTAATGGTGCAGTTGGAACACAAGAAGGGACTATCGGTTTTGATGTAACAGGCTCTGTTACTGGACATATTGCAAAAAATGCAAAATTGAAAGTTAAAATGATTTCGTTTTTAGATTTACTCAATGAGTATAAAGAAAAAAAATGTCTTGTTAAAATTGATATTGAAGGATATGAAGTAGAAATTTTACCTTTACTAAAGAATTTATCTGGGATTAGTAATTTTTCCTTTATCATAGAAATTCATTCTCAAAATCTTTGCGAACTTGGCAATCCTTTACTGGTTTTTAATATTCTAAGCGATTTAAACGCAAAAATACAAGACTTTAATGGCAATAAAATAGAAAAAATTGATGATACTAAAATCACTAACCTAATTGTTACCTTTTAGTAAAAAAATACAAAGCAATGACTTCATTTTCAGAAAACATAACTCTTCAAATAAATATTTCGGCAGGCGATATTGCTTATGCTAAACAAACTGTACATAAGCAAATAGAAGTACATAGCCAAATTA
>JFJP01005541.1_pt1 | contig 17114 bp, 9 predicted proteins | sample 431651 | NCBI WGS metagenome assembly JFJP01 (sample SAMN02602958, study PRJNA72255) | Microbial mat metagenome, whole genome shotgun sequencing project. | biome: fresh water; feature: sink hole; material: water; isolation source: purple microbial (photo- and chemosynthetic) mats found in... | reverse complement strand
CGGGCACCGTCCTGGCTTTTGTAGCTGGGGTCGTGTTCTTCGTCGACGACGATCAGCCGCAGGTGTGGCAAGCTGGCCAATACCGCCATGCGCGTACCCAGCACGATGCGCGCGACCCCGGTGTGGGCGGCCAGCCAACTGTTGAGCCGCTGGGCAGGCGTCAGCGCGCTGTGCAGGGCCACCACAGCCGCTGCGCCGTATATCGGAGCGAAGCGCTGGGTGAACCGGTGTTGCAATTGTGGCGTGAGGTTGATCTCGGGCACCATCACCAGCACCTGGGCCAACGGGTCGGCCGCCAGCACATTCTGGGCAGCTTGCAGATACACCTCGGTTTTGCCGCTGCCGGTGGCGCCGAACAGCAACACCGGCTGGCGAGCCGTGGCCAGTGTGGCCAGCGCGGCCGCTTGCTCGGTGCTCAGGGACGGGGCTGTGGCATCTCCATTCGGGGGGCTCGCATCCGCTGCTGGCGGTTTGGCGGCTTTCTTGAGCCGTCGTTGCCACTGGTCAGGTTGCAGGTCGCGCAGTTGGGGGGGCAGGGCGGCCAGGGCCACTTCCCCCAGTGCGCGCTGGTAATACTGCGCTGCAAACTGCACCAACTCGCGCCACTCGGCATTCAGCGGTTGTATGCCCGCCAGCACACTGGACACTGCGCGGGTCTGTTCGGGCAACAGGCCATCGGGGGGCTGTGGGGGGCATTCCCACACCACGCCCAACAGGTCGCGCTTGCCCAAAGGGACGCGCACCAGGGTGCCGGGGGCCAGTGGGGCGAGGCTGGAATAGGTCAGGCTGTCACCCAACGCGCTGTGCGCCGGGGTGGGCACGACCACACTGGGCCAGTGCAGCTCAGTTGCCATGGATTTTTGACGCTGCTTGGTGGAAACGGCCGTAAGTCATTGATTTGTCACTGTTTACCGTGTCATCCAGAATTTCTGTGGATAACTTTGTGGACAGGGTGTCAAAACCCCCGCTGAAGCCAGACAAATCAAGGGTTTTGTTAGGTTGCACAGGAAAAAGGCAGTGGGATGAAACCTATGCAAATCAAGCACTTACGTGCGCTAGTCCTTTGATAGCGAGAGCGCCTCTGACTGAGCCAGAGTGGTGCATCGGCTTAGGGTTTTTGTGCATAACCTGCGCGGAAAAAGGCGGAAAACCGCTCGAATTTGTGCTACGGGTAGCCGCAAACCAGCCAGTGCTTTTGTTGGTTCAGCCGTGTTGGCGCATGCGACGTGAATGGCCGTGCACGGCTTCCACCAGCGCCGCCACGCTGTCGGGCGGGGTGTATTGGCTGATGCCGTGGCCCAGGTTGAATATGTGGGTGGGGCCGGTGGTGTTGCGATCGGTGTGGGGCACGCCGAAGGAATCCAGAACGCGCACGGCTTCTGCCTCGATTTGTGCGGGGGCTGCGAACAGCACGTTGGGGTCCAGGTTGCCTTGCAAGGCTTTGCCCGGGCCGCCCACGTCACCCCCCACTTGGGCACGGGCTTTGGCAAGGTTGACGGTCCAGTCCACGCCAAGCACGTCGCAGGACAGGGCGGTCATTTCGTCCAGCCAGAGACCACCGCCTTTGGTGAACACGATGCTGGGGATGGGTTGACCGTCTTTTTCGGTTTTGAGTTTGGCCAGCACGCGGCGGGTGTAGGCCAGGCTGAATTCCTGGAATTTTCCGTCGGCCAGCACGCCGCCCCAGCTGTCGAACACCATCACCGCTTGTGCACCGGCATCGATCTGTGCGTTCAAATACTGCGCCACAGAATCGGCGTTGATGGCCAGGATGCGGTGCATCAGGTCGGGGCGGCTGTACATCAGGCTTTTGACAGCCCGGTAGTCGTCCGAGCCGCCGCCTTCCACCATGTAGCAGGCCAGGGTCCAGGGGCTGCCCGAAAAACCGATGAGTGGCACACGGCCGTTCAGCGCCTTGCGAATGCTGGTCACAGCGTCGAACACGTAGCGCAGCTTGTCCATGTCGGGCACGGCCAGCGCGTCCACGGCGGCTTCGTCGCGCACGTTCTTGGCAAACTTGGGGCCTTCGCCGGCGGCAAAGGTCAGACCCAGGCCCATGGCGTCTGGCACGGTGAGGATGTCGCTGAACAGAATCGCAGCATCCAACGGGTAGCGCTCCAGCGGTTGCAGCGTCACTTCAGTGGCGTAGTCCACGTTGGTGGCCAGCCCCATGAAACTGCCGGCCTTGGCTCGGGTGGCGCAGTATTCAGGCAGGTAGCGCCCGGCCTGGCGCATCAGCCACAAAGGGGTGTGATCGGTGGCCTGGCGGAGGCAGGCGCGCAGAAAGGTGTCGTTTTGCAGGGGGGCGAAGCTCATGGTCTGGTCTGAATGTCGGTGGGGCGGCGCAAGGGCTGGACCCTGTGTGTTGTGTGGGACGGACGGCGAATTATCAGCGGCCCGTCGGTGTACCGGTCACGGCTGCGCCAGTGCGCTGCGGACTTCGTCCACGCCCAGAATTTCTGACAGCACCACCGGGGCCTTACCCGGGCGGTACAGAGCGTAGGTAGGTACGCCGTTGCGCCCCAGGGAGGCCAGCGATGCTGTCACGGCCGGGTCTCGGCGCGTCCAGTCGGCCCGCAGCAGGGCCACATTGCGTTTCGCAAGGTCGGCCAGCAAGGCTTCGTTGCTCAGAGTGGTGCGCTTGTTGTACTGACAGGTCACGCACCAGGCGGCGGTGTAGTCCACGAACACGGTGCGCCCGGCGCGGGTCAGTTCAGCTATCCGTTCGGGACTCCACGCCTGCCAGGTGCCTGCTGGCGCGTTCGCATGGGGCTCGGCTGTCGTTGCGGTGTCAGCAGGGGCGATGTGTTCCTCGGCCAGCACCAGCGGACCTATGCCTTTGAGGAGTGCCGCCAGGCCCAATGCCGAGAGGCCGGTCAGCCAGACGCGCGAGCGCCCGGTTTGCCTCCAGGCCCAGACCAGCATGGCCAGCATGAGGAGCAATGCCAGCAATGCACCGGCCCCGTTGATGCCAGTTTGTTGCCCCAATACCCACACCAGCCACACCACGGTGGCAAACATCGGGAAAGCCATGACCTGTTTGAACGTGGCCATCCAAGCACCAGGGCGGGGCAAGGCACGGGCCACCGCAGGCACCCAACTGGCGAGCAGGTAGGGCGAAGCCATGCCCAGTCCAATGGCCGCAAAAACCATCAGCGCCTGTGTGGCGGGCAGGCCAACGGCCAGGCCGAGTGATGCCCCCATGAACGGGGCAGTGCAGGGCGACGCAACGGCCGTGGCCAGCACGCCGGTCAAGAACGAGTCGAGCGTCGGGTTTCGCGCTTGCAGGCCAGCCACAGACCCTGGCAGCAAGTTGCCAAATTCAAACAGCCCCGCCAGGTTCAGCCCGATGATGGTGAACAGCGCAGCCAGCGCAGCCACCACGGCCGGGCTTTGCAATTGAAAGCCCCAGCCCAACTGTTCGCCCGTCGCACGCAACGCCACCAGCAGCCCGCCCAGTGCCGCAAACGACAGCACTACCCCCAGGGTGTAGGCCAGGCCGGACGCGCGGTGGCTGGCCCTGACCTTGGCTGCAGCCGAAGAGTCGTTCGGGTCGCCATGCTGGGTGAATGCCAACACCTTGATGGCCAGTACGGGAAACACGCAGGGCATCAGATTCAGGATGAGCCCGCCCACCAGCGCCCCCAGCAAAGCGACCCAAAGCCCATTGCTGTCGGCCTGGGCAGGTGGCAGTGGCGCGGCGGCATTGCCCTCCAGCGCGGCAGCCAGTGCCGGGCTTATCCCTTCGGGCGATGGGCTGGCCGCCGGCCATGTGCCCCCCACGGGAAGCGACAGGCGCACTCCGGCCTGTGCAGGCTGCCCGTGCGCCAGGGCTTCGTTGTGCGCCACCACTACGGTCATGTGTGCAGGGGCTTCGGTGCGCAAGGGGGTCAGCGGCAGGCGGGCGGTCCAGCGTGATCCCTCCCATTGCTGTTCCCAGGCCGCACCGGGCTCGATGATGTTGGGCACCTCGGGGAACAGGGTGAGTGTTTTGCCGCGCCATGCGCTGGGCAGTGTATCAATGGAAAATGATAAAAATTGGCCTCCAGCGATTGCTGCGTTTGATTTTTGTGCTATGTCCTTTGGTTCTCTGCTGCGGCTTTCCTCAAATGCCCGGCCATGCAGTCCGGCCTGACCATTGGTCGGCACAGACAAGCGGAACTCGCCTTCTTCCGGGATGCATTCCGTACGGCAGGCCAGCCACGAGGCGCTCAGTCCAATGTCCAGGCCCGTTGCGCTCCAGTTGGCTGGCAGTGTGATGGCCACTGGCAGCAGCACCTCACCGTCGTAGCCAAAGTTGGCCAATGGGCCGAGCGGGAATTTTTTGGGGGTGGGCCATGCGATGTCACTGGCCACCATGCCTGGCGGCAGTCGCCATTCCAGTTGGGTGGGTAAACCGGAATCCCCCGGGTTCTTCCAGTAGGTGTGCCAGTCTTTGGCATGGGTGAGTTGAAGGCCCGCCCACACGGTTTGGCCCCCGGCGAGTCCGTTGGGGGCGTGCACCAGCAGCTCGGCCCTGACCTGATCGCTTTGCACCACAGATGTTTGGCCCAGCACATCGAGCGCCCAAGAAGACGAGGCCAGCAGCCACAGTCCCAACAGGCTTGCCCCTGTGCGAAGGGTGTCGAGCAAGTGGCAAATGCGAGGTGTGTTGGAGCGGGCCATGAGCGAAAAGATCAAAGTGGTCAGGAATTGGAATCAAATTCAGAGCATACCCGTCGCAGTATTTCTTCTGCGCCAAGGCACGGATCGGCAGGCCATTTCAGCATTGCACACAAAAACAACACACAGAGCGAATCGTGAAAAAGCGTGCGCGCTATTTCACGTGCATGCGCGCTTTGGATGTTTGCTGCGATATAACGCACAGCGGAGTTGGCACAATCGCTCTCCGAAACCATTGCGCAACACCATGCCCCCTACCGACACACCCAACGACGAAATCGAGTTGCTCCGGCACCTGGCGATCGAGCGCATTGCGCCCCAATGGGCCGATTTTCTGATGTTGTTGGGCAGCGAGTTGGGGCTCCAACTGTCTCCACAGGAGCTTCGACAGTTCCTGACGCGTTTGGGTTCCCAGTTTGCAGAAAGCCTCCCGTTGGGGCCGTGTGCCGATATCACTGATTTGGAGTCCGCGATCAACCGCGTGTGGTCTTCCCGACAGTGGGGTTTTGCCAAAGTGTCCGATTTGGGGCAACACCTTCAGGTCACGCATCTCGCGTGCCCACTGCCTGCGGCATTGCAGCTGGATGCCGAGGTAGCGGGCGGTTTCCTGGAAGGCGCTTACGGCGTGTGGTTGCGTGCAGCTGGTGCGCCGCCTGAGCTCACCCTGCGCCAGCAGCCTTCGACTGGTCTGCACATGCAGATGGTGTTCGAGTTGACTGCGCACTGATGCGGCTAACGCGCTAAATAAGGCAAAGAGGCTACATGTCCAAGTCGGAAGATATCAACACCCTGTTTCGCCGTTTCGGTGGCAATGCGGAGACTTACCAGGAAATAGTCTCGGCAGACCATGCCAAAGCCGCTGAGCAGCATTGGCCGATTCTGGGGTTGATCAAGCCGCTGTCACATGCCGAGGCTCCTGCTGCGCGCCGGACCTCGCCTGCGGGCGAGCGGATGAACCAAGTCGAGGTGGTGATCTACAAAAGCGTGCCCCAGGTGGTCTATGTCCCCGCTGAGCCAGTTGCACCAGCGCCTGCAGAGGTGGCCGTGACCGAGCTTGCGCAACCGGTCGCTGCGATCGAGCCCGTTGTGACGTCCCCTGCACCCGCGATCGTGGAGTCGCCGGTAGCGTCTGTGCCCCTTGTCACTGTCGCTGCCCCAACTCCGACGCCTGAGCCAGCAGCGGTGGCGGCCGCAGTGACGGTAGTGCCCCCCGGTTCTGCGGACTCCAAAACAGACCTCCGGCGCATGTTTGACCGAATGCGGCCTGCAGCTCCAGAGCCTGAGCCGCCTGTTGCTGTCAGTCCGCTCAAGAGGTTGATCAAGTGGTGATTCTCTCTATCGTTTCTGCCAAGGGCGGGGTCGGCAAGACCACGATTGCTGCCAATCTGTCTTTGGCCCTGGCGCAGAACCGCACGGTTGTGTCGGTGGATCTCGACCCCCAGAACGCGCTGCGCCTGCATTTGGGCGTGGCCGTCAGTGATTTCGAAGGTGTGGGGCGTGCGACGTTGGAAGACCGCCCCTGGTCGTCGGCGGTATTCAAATCGTCTGCGCCTGCCCTGATGGTTTTGCCTTACGGCGAATTGAACGAAGGCGATCGCGATGCATTCGAGGTGCACCTGTCCTCCCACCCTGACTGGCTGATCAAAGGGTTGCAAGGCTTGGGTTTGAAAGACACCGATGTGGTTGTGATCGACACGCCGCCTGGCCCGTCTTTGTATCAACAGCAGGTGCTGCGTGCGGCGCATTTTGTGTTGGTGGTGGTGCACGCTGATGCAGCGTCTTACGCCACCATTCCCGCCATGGAGGGCTTGCTGGAGCGCTACTGCGTTAACCGGGACGGATGTATCGGTTCGGCATACCTCATCAATAACATGAATGTGGGCAGCGCACTGTCGCGAGATGTGGTGCGGGTGATTCGGGCTGGCCTGGGAGACCGTGTGGTTCCGGCAGTGGTCCACCAAGATGAGTCTGTGCGCGAAGCTTTGGCTTTTGACCAACTCTTGCTCCAGTACGCGCCCCACAGCGAAGCGGCCAGTGATATCGCGCTCGTTGTGCGTTGGCTCAACGAGCGCTTGCGGCCAGCCTTCTCAGGCAAGTCGGCGGTGGTGCGAGCATGAACATTCGGCGCATCCGCTATGCCCGCCTGCAGATGCGTTTGTTGGGGCGCAGGAAAGCGTTTTCCTTTTCTGTTGGGGTCGTGCGGGAGTTGGCCGGGTGGAAGGGATGGCAGAACCCGATGGTTCGCCTGGCGGTTCTGGTGGTGGCTTTGCCGGTTCTGTGGCTCACCATCACCACCCCGTTGACCGAGGGGCAGCAACTGGTCTTTGCGCTGCTCACGTTCGGTGCTGCGCTGTTTTTGAGGTTGTTGCCTGGTCGATATGTCACCCAAGCCTTGATCGTCTTGTCTCTCGTTGCGTCAACCCGGTACTTGTATTGGCGCCTGACAGAGACCATATCTTTTGACACTTGGCTCAGTGGCTTGTTTGGCACGGGGCTGTTCCTGGCAGAGCTGTATGCCTGGATTGTGTTGGTGCTGGGGTTCTTTCAAACTGCATGGCCCCTTGAGCGCAAGCCCGCAGCCATGGCCCCTGACAGCAGCACGTGGCCCACGGTTGATGTGTTCATCCCGACCTACAACGAGCCGCTGAAGGTTGTCAGAACCACCGTGCTGGCAGCGATGGCCATCGATTGGCCGCGCCACAAAATCAAGGTGTTTGTGCTCGACGACGGGCGGCGTGATGAGTTTGCCGCCTTTGCCAAAGAGGTCGGTGCGGGCTATCTCACGCGCAAAGACAACAAGCACGCCAAAGCCGGCAACATCAATGCAGCCTTGAAGGTGACCAGCGGCGAGTACGTGGCCGTGTTTGATTGCGACCACATTCCCACCCGCACATTTCTGCAGGTGGCGATGGGGTGGTTCAACCGCGATGAAAAGCTGGTCATGGTGCAGACGCCGCACCATTTCTTTTCGCCCGACCCCTTCGAAAAAAACCTGGGAACCTTCAAGAAGGTGCCCAATGAAGGCGAGCTTTTTTACGGTTTGGTTCAGGACGGCAACGACCTGTGGAATGCCACTTTCTTCTGCGGTTCCTGTGCTGTCATGAAGCGGTCCGCGCTCGATGAAATCGGTGGGATTGCGGTGGAAACTGTCACAGAAGATGCCCACACGGCCTTGAAAATGCACCGTCTGGGCTACTCCACTGCGTATCTGGCAGTGCCTCAGGCAGCGGGATTTGCCACCGAGTCGTTGGGTGCCCACGTCGGCCAGAGGATACGCTGGGCACGCGGCATGGCTCAGATTTTCAGGACCGACAACCCGTTCTTTGGCAGAGGTTTGAAACTGGCGCAGCGTCTGTGTTATGCCAACGCCATGCTGCACTTTTTCTACGGTTTGCCACGTTTGGTCTTTCTCACCGCGCCACTGGCTTACCTGTTGTTTGGTTCTCAGGTGATTCAGGCGTCTGCCATCACCATTGCTTTGTTTGCTCTCCCCCACCTGTTGCACGCCAACGTGACCAACTCACGTATGCAGGGGGAATTCAGGCACTCGTTTTGGGCAGAGGTGTACGAATCTGTCTTGGCCTGGTACATCTTGCGCCCAGTCTTGGTGGCTTTCATCAACCCCAAATATGGCAAGTTCAACGTGACGGCCAAGGGCGGCCTGAACGAAAGCGAATTTTTCGATTGGGATATCTCCAAGCCATACCTCATCCTGATGGGCTTCAGCCTGCTTGGCCTGGTGGCTGGCTTGGGCAAGTTGTTTTGGGATTTTGATGCCGACGTTGACACCATCGTGCTCAACTTGATTTGGACGGTGTACAACCTGATCATGTTGGGTGCAGCCATTGCTGTGGCCAACGAGGCGCGCCAGGTGCGGACGTCGCAACGGGTGTCTATGAAGATCAAGGCTGCCTTGCGTTCGCCTGACGGCCGGAGCCACATATGCACCACCACCGATTATTCCGAAGGTGGCGTGGGCATCTTGTTGCCTGTCCCGCTCAATTTGCCGGTGGGTGAACAGGTCAAACTCACCCTGCAGCGCGGTACGGATGAGTTCGAATTCGATGCATCGGTCACCATGAACCGTGGCACCCATTTGGGCCTGCAGTTTTCCCCCATGAACACCCAGCAATCCATTGATTTCGTCCAGTGCACGTTTGCCCGGGCCGACAGTTGGGTGGTGTGGGGTGACAGGCGCAAGTCCGACAAGCCGCTGACCTCCATGCGAGAAGTGGCTTGGATGGGTGTTCGGGGGCTCAAGGTGCTCGGCGCGGTTTTGTTGAATGAAATCAAACGTCGGCGTGTGTCGCCCAAAGCCGCTGCATCAGTGCCTACGGCGCCTGGCAAGGCGCGAGCCTGACGCGCAACGGATCAGAGAGAAACAAGGGAATTTCAATGTTCAAACGTCAACTGCTCGCGGTTCTCATGTTTGGTGCGGCCGTCGCCACGTCTTCCATGACGCCCAACGTGTGGGCACAAAACAAAAAAGTCAAGGCCATCACCACCGAACAGGCCGACCCTTCCGTCACGCTGACCTCGCCCAATTTCCCTGGCGTGGCGTTGAGGAATTACAGCTTTACTTTCAAGCAATTGGGTGTTTTGCAGCCCTTCCAGTTGCGCGGTATTGACCCCATTTATTCTGTGCCGTTCAGCATTCCGGCTGACGAGGTGGTCACTGCGGTCAAGCTGAAGCTCGATTTTTCGTATTCGCCATCACTGCTGACCAACCTGTCGCACCTGAAAATCCTGCTGAACGGTGAGGTGGCTCAGACGGTGCCCTTGCCCAAGGAGCAAGCCGGTGGCAGCTTGCTGCGTGAAGTTTCCATCGACCCTCGTCTGATCAGCGATTTCAACCGATTGAGCCTGCAGTTCATCGGTCACTACACGCTCGATTGCGAAGATCCGTTCCACTCCAGCCTGTGGCTGAACGTCAGCAACCTCAGTTCCTTGCAGTTCACGGTGACCCCGCTGTCGGTGATCAACGATTTGGCCCTGCTGCCGGTGCCGTTCTTTGACCGGCGCGATGGCCGCAGGCTGGAGCGCCCGTTTGTGTTTGGTGCTTCTCCCTCGGTGGCAACACTCGAAGCTGCCGGTATCGTGGCATCTTGGTTTGGCGATCTCGCCAGCTACCGGGGCGCATGGTTTCCTGCTCACCTGAACAAGCTGCCCAACGACAACGTGGTCGTGTTTGCGACCAGCGATGATCGGCCGCAGGGGTTGGTGGACATCCCCCCAATCAACGGGCCCACCATCGCAGTCACCCCTCACCCGGCCGATGTGCGTTACAAGATTTTGTATGTGCTCGGACGTGACGCTGCGGAACTCCGTACTGCAGCCACTTCTTTGGGCCTGGGCAAGGCAGGACTGTCTGGCCAGACCGTGTCGAATGCCAAACTGGACGGCCTCAAAACCCGCGTTCCATATGACGCACCGCGCTGGTTGCCCAGTGACCGTCCGGTGAAGTTTGGTGAAATCGCCACCCTTGATGAACTCAATGTGCGCGGTTTGTCCCCCGACCTGGTTCGCCTGAACGTGACCACGCCCCCCGACCTGTTCGCCTGGCGCTCGCCTGGCGTGCCCATGGAATTGAAGTACCGGTACACGCCGCGTCCCAGGGCCGACAAGTCGAACATGAATGTTCTGGTCAACGAGAAGTACATCAACTCGTACCCTTTGCTGGCGTACCCCGGTGCGGAAGCGCCCGACTCCAGCCTGAAGGAACTGATTGCCCGTTTGGCTCCAGGGGAAATGATGCCTGCACAGGCCAAATTTCACATGCCAGTGGTGCAGCTGCGGGCACGCAGCCAGTTGCAGTTCCATTTCAGCTTTGACTATCCCAAGGAAGGCGCATGCCGCGACGTCGTCCTTGACAACGTCAGGGCTGCCATCGATCCCGATTCTGAGATCGATATCAGCAAGTTTCCGCATTACCTGAAAATGCCCGACATGAGCGCGTTTGCCAACACAGGCTTTCCGTTCACGCGCATGGCCGATCTGTCCGAAACGGCTGTCGTCCTCCCGGACGCCTACACAGCAGGCGACATCGGAACCTACCTGACCATGATGGGGCGCATGGGTGAGTCCACTGGCCTGCCGGTTTATGGTGTGTCCGTGACCCGTGCCGCTGATGTGGAGAAGTATTCTGACAAAGACATCATGCTGATAGGGGGCACATCCAATCAGCCGTTGCTCAAGGCTTGGGCAAAGCACATGCCGTTTTCCGCTGACGGACAAAATCGCGTTTTTTCATTGTCTGATGCCAAAAACAAGTTCATGCCGTGGTACGAGTCCCGTAAAACAGACTTCCTGCCTGTGGCCCATTTGTCGGCGAGTACCTTGGCCACCGATGCCGTGTTGTTCGGTTTTGAGTCTCCTTTGAAGTCTGGGCGGAGCGTCGTTGCACTCACCAGTGACCGTGTGAGTGGGCAGGCCGATGTGCTGAATGCCCTCATGGACGCAGACGTGGTCCCCAAAATCCAGGGGGGAATTTCGGTCATCCGGGGCAAGGAAGTGGACGCCATGGAAACCGCTTCCAGCTACTTCGTGGGCAGCCTTCCTCCGCTCATGGCGGTGCGCTGGGCCCTGGCAAACAGCTCTTGGCTTGCAGCCATGATGATCGTGGTCATTGCTGTTGTTTTGGCGGGTGTTCTCTACACCGTCCTGCGTCGGCAGGCCATGAAACGCTCGGCTGGAAAGTAAGGGCAGGCTCATGACCCCATCGTTTCGCTTCAGAAAATCAAGCTGGCTGAGCTTGCTTGCCAGTGCGTCTGTCACATCGGTTTTGCTGACAGCCGGGCCGGTGGCCTTGGCCAGCGACAACGTTGCCGTGAAAACACTCACCGAGCAGGCACGGTTTTGGGAAGGCAAAGGCAGGTCTGATCTGGCAGCGGCTGCCTGGAAGCGTTTGCTGCAAATCGAGCCCCGCAACCCGGAGGCGTTGGCCGGATTGGCCCAGTTCGAGCTGGACAACAACCGGTTGGATGCCGCCCGTGCCATAACCGAAGAACTGAAAAAGCAACCCCAGGCCAACCGCGATGCCATTCGACGCATCGAAGACGCGACTGTCCAAAAGACAGTCAACTCCAAGGTGTTGGACCAAGCACGCGCGGCAGCACGCGCCGGACGTTCGGACGAGGCTGTCGGTCTGTATCGCCAGCTGCTGGAAGGCAGAGCCATGTCTGGCCCGCTTGCGCTGGAGTATTACCAAACCCTGGGCGGCACCACCAATGGATGGGAGGAGGCCCGCCGCGGCCTGGAAAAGCTGTTGGCCGAAGATCCTGACAGCGCTTCCGTGGGCGTTGCATACGGCCAGCACCTGACCTACCGCGCATCCACCCGCCGCGAGGGTATTCGCGTATTGGCCGGTCTTGCTGGCAAACCTCAGGTTGCCAAATCTGCCACCGATGCGTGGCGTAAGGCGCTGATCTGGCTGGAGGCGAGCAAAAGCGATTTGTCTCTGTTTCAAGCATTTCTGACAGTCCAACCCGGCGACACTGCCATCCGGGCCCGTGTGGCGAGTCTGAACCAGGCATTTGCACCCAAGCCTCTTGACGCTCGGAGCATTGCTTTGCGCGACGGCTTCAACGCTTTGAACGTGGGCGATGTCGGTGAGGCCGAGCAACGCTTCCAATCACTGCTGGCCTCTGGGCCCAAGAACCCTGACGCATTGGGCGGCTTGGGGGTGGTTCGTCTCAAGCAAGAACGTTTCAGCGAGGCTGACAAGCTCCTGTCCGAAGCCCTGCGCATCAGTGGCAACCGCAAATGGGAAGAGGCACTCACAGGTGCGCGCTTCTGGCAGTCGCTGGACGACGGTGACGCGGCTGCGTTGGCTGGGGACATCGGCGCAGCCCGTCGTTTTTACGAACGCGCCGCCCAACTCGATCGCAAACACGAGCGCCCTCCGTCTGCCCTGGCTGATTTGCTGGTTCAGGAAGGGCGCTTGACTGACGCTGAACTTGCTTACCGTGTCGTTATGGCAACGCATCCCAAGTCGATCGATGTTCGGCGTGGTCTGGCGGGTGTCATGGTTCGCCTGGGCAAAGTGGACGAAGCGTTGCAACTGGCCGAGGGGCTCAACGACGAAGAGCGCGAAGAACTCGGCTACGGCAGCTTGAAGGCTGAACAGTACCGGCGTGCCGGTGTGCAGATGATCGCGCAAGGCAACCCCGTGGGGGCCATGCAGCAGCTCGAAGAAGCGCTGCTCTGGGATCCCAACAGCCCTTGGCTGCGCTTGGAGCTGGCCCGCCTCTACCACCGGTCCGGCGCTGCCAGCGAAGCGTTTGGCCTGATGGACGGCTTGTTGCAAACCAGTCCTGACATGCCTGACGCGCTGCATGCTGCCGCGCTGATGAGCTCAGAGGCCAAAGAGTATGCGCTGGGACTGGCCATGCTCGAAAAAATCCCTGCGCAGTCCAGAACACGTGAAATGGCTGATCTGCAGCGCAAACTGTGGGTGCGCGCCCAGATCGGCAAGGCTGAGGTGCTGGCTCGAATGGGGCAAAAATCGCAGGCATCTTCGGTTCTGGACCAGGCTTTGGCTGCCGCCGGGCGCGAGGCCGATTTGCTCGCCGCCATTGCACAGGTCATGCTGGATCTGGGCGACGAACCCAAGTCCCTGGTCATGATGCGCAACCTTCTGGCTCAAAGTCCCAAGCCAGAGTCCGATCTGCTGGTTCAGTACGCAGGGCTGCTGTTGAAGTCCCGTCAGGACGTAGAGCTGGCTGCACAATTGCGCCAGTTGTATACCCAAACCCTGACCGCAACCCAACGTTCAGATGTTGACGCTATCCGCTGGGCATACAGCGTGCGCCAGACAGATGCACAGCGCGAGGCGGGCAACTTCTCTGCGGCGTACGAAATTGCCGCTCAGTTGCTGAGCGAAAAACCCAACGATGTGCCCGCACAACTGGCGCTGGCTCGCCTGTACAGCAGCGCGGGTGAACATGCCCGTGCGCTGGCCTGGTACCACCAGGTCATGTCCCAGGCAGAGCCTGACGTGGCCACTCTGGTGGCCGCAGGTGGCGCAGCCACGGCCGCCGGCGAACTGTCTTACGCCCAATCGGCGCTGGATGCGGCCGCGCGGCTGGCCCCCAGCGACCCCACCGTGCTGTCGGCCAAAGGGCGCCTCGCGCGGGTGCAAGGCAACACCAAACAGGCTGTGACATTGCTGCAGCAAGCGCAACAGGTGTCCCTGGCGCAATCTCAAATGCAGAGCGCTGGCCCGTTGGGTGTGAACTTGGTGGACTACTCCATGGCACCCTCAGCGGCAAGCGCTGCCGGTGTGGCCACCGGTACGCCCGTGGTACCCCTCATTCCCAATCCTCTGGGAGGACGGGCCTTGGCACCTGCTGGCAATCCGGCTTACCGGCCGCTGATGCAGCCTGTGCCTCCGCAGCAACCGTATTCGCAGCCGACTGCGCCGATGTCTGCTCCACAGACCTCTCCACCCAGCTCAGTGGTGCCCGGTTTTGCACCTCGCCCTGCAAGGGTCAGTGGTGTTGCGCCAGAGGCTGCAGCCGTCGCATCTGCGTACACAGACGGTTTGCCCCCGAGGGAGGGGATGCGCATGGTCCAGTATCTGAGCCCCCGCCCACAGTTCGAGCGGGCACCAGAGCCACGTATGACCGCCCCAGTCGAGTACGCCGACAACCCCTACCGCGCCCAGGCGGCACCTCCCGTTCCAGCCACTTCGGTGTTTGCTCCGCAGGGCTCCATGCCTTCCGCACCCCCTGTGCTCGTACCCGTCACAGGCAACTACTCACCAGTGCGCGCCGCATTCAGTGACCCCGTGCGCCCCCCTGCTCCGTACATGGCTCCACTGCAAACGCCCCCAGTGCAGTTTGTGCCCGGTGCTGATGCCGCATACCCATCAGATTATTCAGCCCGCCCCGCTTGGGACAAACCCGCTCAGCCGGTCGCAGCGGCATCCCCTCAACGACGTGTGGCCGGCCCTGGTACGTTGCAGCGTGAAATCGACGAGTTGCGCGCAGACCGTGCAGGTTGGGCATCAGCCGGTGGCATGTGGCGCGGTCGGAACGGCGACTCCGGCACCAGTGAGTTGACCGACTTCAGCACCGTGATCGAGGGCCGTTTTCCCATGGGCGACAGCGGGCATCTCGTGCTTCGCATGGAACCCGTGTTCCTGAGCGCGGGAAAGATCAGCTCCACCGATTTCAACAGCGCTCAGCAGTTTGGCTCCAATGCCCTGGCCAACGTCACCGGCGCCGTGGGCACCACCCGCGACCAGGAAGACTCTGGTCTGGGAATGTCCCTGGCCTATGAAACCGCACGCCTCAAGCTCGACATCGGTGCCACGCCATTGGGCTTCAAGGTGGCCAACTTCGTGGGTGGCGTGGCCTACAACGACTCCATCGGGGACCTCAAGCTAAAGCTCGACCTTTCACGCCGTGCGGTGACCGACAGCCTGCTGTCTTACGCCGGTACGGTCGATGACGTCACCGGCAAAACCTGGGGCGGTGTCACCGCCACCGGTGCCCGCGCCGAAATTGGTGTGGAGCAGGGGGCCTTCGGCCTCTATGGCTACGGCGGTTTCCACATGCTGCGTGGCAAAAACGTGGTCAACAACAGCCGCTTTGAAATCGGCGGCGGCGCCTACTACAAACTCGTGCAAGACAGCGACATGGAGTTCACGGCGGGTGTCAGCGTCACCGCCTTGGGCTACAAGCGCAACCTGCGCTATTTCACGCTGGGCCATGGGGGCTATTTCAGTCCACAGCGCTACTTCAGCATTGCATTGCCGGTGGAACTGGCGGGCCGCTCGGGCAAGGTGGCGTACCGCATCGACGGCTCCATTGGCCTTCAGAACTTCCGCGAAAACAGCAGCGCCTATTTCCCCGGCGACGCCGTGCAGCAATCCAACTGGGAAACCGTGGCCACCGCCAACGCCGTGGCAGCTCCCACGAGCGTCACCTGGCGCTCGTTCTACCCGGGGCAGTCAAAAACAGGCTTGGGTTTCCGCTTGGGTGGCGAAGCCGAATACCAGTTCTCACCCCAATGGGCCGTCGGCGGCAAAGTGTCCATGGACAACGCGTCGGATTACACCCAAACCAGCGGGCTGGTGTACGTTCGCTACAGCTTTGATCCCATCTACACGCCTACGCGGTTCCCGCCTCGGGCCCTGAAAGTGGGGCAGTGACATGACCTTGTCGCCAAAGCCATTGGTCACGGGCCTGCGGTGGGTCTCCTGGGCGCGCGGTGTTGTGGTGCTGGGCATTGCCAGTGCGTTGTGGGGGTGTGGCAGTTCGGGCACCAAAGCCGGGCAGCTGGTGTTTCCTGCAGGTAACGCCGGTTATGGCTACTCGACGCTGGGCAGTCTGGGGGGCGCAGTTGGCCAAGACCCTGCCGAGATGGCCGCCATCAATCCGTTTGACCCCATCGCGCTCAACAACCTAGCCGTTGCAGAAGCGGCCCGTGGGCGTTACCAGCAAGCCACCTCGCTGCTCCAGCGTGCAGTCAAGCTCGCACCTGCGCGCGCAGACATTGCCGGCAACCTGGCCAGCCTGCAGCGCTGGCTCGCGCAGGTCGAGGGTCAGGCCGCTCTGGGTATGCAGCCCCAACCTCTGCAACTCCCTTACCAGGAAACCGGTTTGCCTGAAGTGCCATCACTCTGGGCACCTCCAGCGCTGTCTGGTCAGCCAGGTGGGCGGCCCGCAGCCCCTGCGCAACCAGTGGTTCCTTTGGGAACGCGTTGACCTACTGGGCCTGACCTTCTGTCAGACCCAGTGGTGGGGCAACAGCAACCCCGCCATCAGGCCCAGCCCGTGGACATGGGTTGCCACCAGTGTCAGCACAACGGCCCGCTGCAGCGGCCCACGTTGGTCGCCTTGGTGCCACAGCAACCAGGCTGCCCACAGTGCAGGGGGCAGTGCCAAACCGGCCCACAGGGTGGGTATCGGTGGCACCAATGCCCAAACGCCCACGGCGAGCCATGCATGCGCCAGCAATACCATGCCAAGGTACATGCCAGCCAAGCCCCGCGTGGACAGGCGAGTGGCCAACGTGTGTTTGCCCACCGACCGATCGGCCTCCCGGTCGGGGAGTCCACACACCAGCAATATGGTGGCCACCATCACCGCATAGCTCACGGCCACGTAGGCCGGTATGACAAAAAAATGGTTGCGCTGCACGTAGTCGGCGCCAACCACCACCAGCCACCAGCACAGCGCTACCGTCAGTTCCCCGAGCCCGCGTGACATCAGTGCCAATGGAGGTGCCGAATAGGCCCAGCCCAGCAGCAGACCGGCCAACCCGATCAGTACCAGACCACCCCCGCTGTGCAACGCCAGCAGCAGACCACCAGGAACCACCAGCCCCAGCAACAGCACGGCGGCCCACAGCCCGGTGTCCTTCTCCGACACGAGGCCGTTCTGAATCAGCCGTGCACCGCCGGAGAAAGGGAACATCCCCGCTTGGTTGGCTGCATCGGCCCCGTT